>Ga0302173_10000653_pt1 | contig 18390 bp, 14 predicted proteins | sample I_Fen_N3_1_FD_198785 | JGI IMG/M metagenome (GOLD analysis project Ga0302173, IMG submission 198785) | Peat permafrost microbial communities from Stordalen Mire near Abisko, Sweden - I_Fen_N3_1 | ecosystem: Environmental > Terrestrial > Soil > Wetlands > Permafrost | place: Sweden: Abisko... | reverse complement strand
ATTTTATGAAAGAGTTAGATGAAGAACTTTGGAAGCTTGGAATATTAGCTAAAACTAAGCATAATGAAGTTGCTCCTGCTCAACATGAATTAGCTCCTGTATTTAGTACAACAAATATATCAACTGATCATAACCAACTTACAATGGAAATAATGAAGAAAGTTGCTGCAAAACACGACTTATACTGCTTACTTCATGAAAAACCATTTGCTGGAGTAAACGGATCAGGTAAGCATAACAACTGGTCAATGGCTACTGATGACGGAATGAACCTACTTGAACCAGGTAAATCTCCACACGAAAATCAACAATTCCTTTTATTCCTTTGTGCTGTAGTAAAAGCTGTTGATGAATATCCAGATTTACTTCGAGTATCAGCTGCTAACGCTGGAAATGACCATCGTTTAGGTGCTAATGAAGCACCACCAGCTATAATTTCTATGTTCCTTGGAGATCAATTAGAAGATGTATTAGAACAAATTGAAAAAGGTCCAGCTACAAGTTCTAAATCTGCAAGTGAATTAACTATTGGAGTAACTACATTACCTCCACTTCCAAAAGATGCAACAGATAGAAACAGAACTTCTCCATTTGCATTCACTGGAAATAAGTTTGAATTTAGAATGGTTCCATCTTCAGCTTCAATTGCTGGATGTAACTTTGTTTTAAATACAATAGTTGCTGAAACTTTATCTGAAATTGCAGAAAAACTTGAAAAAGCTTCAGATGTAAATGCTGAAATCCAAGCAATATTAACTGATATTGTTAAAAAGCATAAGAGAATTATATTTAATGGAAATGGATACTCAGATGAATGGGTTGTTGAAGCTGAAAGAAGAGGGCTTCCAAACATTAAGTCTACTGTAGAATCTGCTAAAGCTATGATTTCTGAAAAGAATCAAGCTGTACTAGAAAAGCATGGAGTTTTAACTAGAGTAGAAGCAACATCTCGTTATGAAATTACTCTTGAAAACTACAATAAAATTATAAATATTGAAGCATTAACAACACTTGAAATGGCAAAACGTCAAATTATGCCTTCAGTAATTCAATTTGCTACAAGTATTGCAGAATCAATAAACACTATAAAGGCTACTGGAATAAATGCTGATATATCAGTTCAAACTGAATTATTAACTGAAGTTTCAACATTATTAGCTTCATTAAATAAAAATGTAACACTTCTTGAAAAAGTAGTTGAAAAAGCTGATAACTTTAAAGGTGATATATTCGATTTAGGAATGATGTACAGATATGAAGTATTTGAACAAATGGATACTTTAAGAGCTGATGCTGATAAGCTTGAAACTATAGTTGATGAAGAATTCTGGCCATTACCAACTTATAGCGATATGTTATTCAACATTTAATAGTAAAATATAAATGGAATACTTCAAAAATGGAGTATTCCATTTTTTTTGCTCCCCTAAAACATTCAAGAGTTAATAATTGATAAAAAACTATCTATACGGTATAATTATTTTTAGAAAATCAAAGTGAGGCGCTAGAAAGAAAATAACAAGTCAAAGATGCAACTTTTTGATAGTGTCTAACATAAGCAATATAGGAGGCAATAAATATGGAAAAAATTAAAATGTCGACTCCATTAGTTGAAATGGATGGAGATGAAATGACAAGAATTATTTGGGGTGCTATAAAAGAAGAATTACTAAATCCTTTTATTGAATTAAACACAGAATATTATGATCTTGGGTTAGAATACAGAAATGAAACAGATGATAAGGTTACTGTAGATTCTGCAGAAGCTATTAAAAAATATAAAGTAGGGGTAAAGTGTGCAACTATTACACCTAATGGCGCAAGAATGAAAGAATATGATTTAAAAGAAATGTGGAAAAGTCCTAATGGTACTATAAGAGCAATTCTAGATGGAACAGTATTCAGAGCACCAATTACGGTGGAACCAGTAAAACCATACGTTAGAACATGGAAGAAGCCTATTACAATAGCAAGACATGCATATGGGGATATATATAGAAATGTTGAAATGAAAATAGAAGGAAAAGGTAAGTGTGAACTTGTATTTACTTCTGAAAATGGGGAAGAAAAAAGAGAATTAGTACATAATTTTGCTGGAGACGGTATTGCTATGGGAATGCATAACCTTAACAATTCTATTGAAAGCTTTGCCCAAAGTTGTTTTAACTTTGCGTTAGATACTAAGCAAGATTTATGGTTCGCAACTAAAGATACAATTTCAAAGAAATATGATCATACTTTTAAAGATATATTTCAAGATATTTTTGATGCTGAATATAAAACTAAGTTTGATGAAGCCGGAATTGAATACTTCTATACATTAATTGATGATGTTGTAGCAAGAGTAGTTAAATCAGAAGGTGGAATGATTTGGGCTTGTAAAAACTATGATGGAGATGTAATGAGTGACATGGTAGCTACAGCATTTGGATCACTTGCAATGATGACATCTGTATTAGTGTCACCAGAAGGAAATTATGAATATGAAGCAGCTCATGGTACTGTTCAACAACATTACTATAAGCATTTAAAAGGTGAAGAAACATCAACAAACTCAATAGCAACAATATTTGCATGGTCTGGTGCTCTAAGAAAAAGAGGAGAATTAGATAATAATGAAGCATTAGTTGAATTTGCTGATAAATTAGAAAAGGCTTCAATAAAGACAATTGAAGATGGTGCTATGACTAAAGATTTAGCATTAATAGCAGAACATGATAATATTCAAACATTAAATACTTTTGATTTTATCAAGGCTATTAGAAAAACACTAGAAGAAATGCTTTAAAATTAAGGAAAAGTCAGTCCTAAAAGTAAAAGACACAAAACATTTTAAAATGTTTTGTGTCTTTTAATTTTGCTCCCAGCATTGGAGCGCACTTGTCGGGGGAAGTCCTCTTTTTTATTTGGGGTGATCTTATAGATACAATATATCTCAAGATGCTAATTTCTTATCGCAATCTACAAAATTAGAGTTTATTAATGTATTACGAAGAAAAAAGTCTGAGTTACGACATGACTATTTACCTTGAAAAATAAAAATGCTACTGTTTAATTAATTAAAATAATATTTTTATAGGGGGTATATTATGATTAATAAAAGATTTGTTGGTGTGTTTATTTCTATGACTTTATGTGCATCGTTAGTTGTTGGGAATGTTCAAACAAAACAAGCTAAAGCTGCTGATGCTGGATGGAATTTAGTGTGGCAAGATGAGTTTAATGGTACGTCATTGGATTTATCAAAATGGTCATATCAAGAAGGAACAGGACAAGATGTAGGGCTTACTGATTGGGGTAACAATGAATTAGAATCATATTCAAAAAATAATGTATCGGTGCAAAATGGAGAGTTAATTATTCAAGCAAAAAGAGAAGTTAAGGATGGAAAAAATTATACATCAGGAAGAATTAACACTAAAGGAAAATTTTCTAAAACCTATGGTAGAATAGAAGCTGCTATTACATTGCCACAAGGTCAAGGACTATGGCCAGCATTTTGGATGCTTCCTGCTCAAGACAAATATGGAAAATGGGCAGCTAGTGGAGAAATAGATATAATGGAAGCAAGAGGAAGAGAAACAAACAAAGTAGATGGAACTATACATTATGGAGGTACATGGCCAAATAATCAATATAAAACTGCTAAGTATACATTTGCACAAGGGCAAAGTATTGCACAAAAACACGTTTATGCAGTTGAATGGGAAAAAAATGAAATTAGATGGTATGTAGATGGAACGTTATATCATAGAGAAACTGAGTGGAACAGTAGTGGAGCTGCTTATCCAGCACCTTTTGATCAAGATTTCTATATTTTATTCAATTTAGCTGTTGGTGGGGGGTATGATAGTAATATACAACCAGATAATTCTGTAGTTATGCCAGCTAAAATGAAAGTTGATTATGTTAGAGTCTATAATAAAGCAGGTTCAGTTACACCAACTCCAACAACAAGTAGTAATTTAATTGTAAATGGTGATTTTTCAAATGGATTATCTAATTGGGGATCATGGTCACTAGCTAATAGTGATAGAGGTGTTTTTGCAGAAAATGGAGCTGTAACTTATCATATAGTTAATAAAGGAAACGAAGTGTGGTCACAACAACTTTATCAAGACGTTTCACAACTTACAGGTGGAAAGAAATATAAATTGAGTTTTAATGCTTTTGCAACTATGAATAGACCAATAGTAGTTGAATTTGCTGGTAGTAATCTACAACAAAAATGGGTTACATTTCAATTAAACACTCAAAATAATAAATACGAAACGACTATTGATGTTCCAACAAATACAAGTCTAAAACTTAATTTCTTATTGGGAAATGTAAATGGAACTGCAACTCCTTCAGCACAACATGCTGTTGTAATTGATAATGTTAGTTTAACTCAAGTATAAGGAATGTGAAAATTAAACTCTTAGATTTTAAAATATATAAGGTTAGAAAGTAGTTAGAACTTTCTGACCTTATTTTTGTTAGTCTGTAGGAAATTATAAATTTTATTAATACGTAAAAAACGAAAAGAAAAAATATGTAATTTAATCAATATCCTAAAAAAATATACTTATTACACACATATTTAAATAATGTAATGATAAAGATATATAATAAAAATAATTACTCAAAGTTAATATAAGGCACAATCAAAAAAATAACAAGTCCATCTGGCAGAAAAGTTCGTATATGTAGCATAGCTACTTTTTTCTAAGGTGCCCATTTTCCATCATCCTGCGTCAGCAAAACGCCATAATAGGCCCGCTATGATGGCCTTTACTTCCTTGCCTGATGAAAAATATTCATGGCAGATTTGGATCTGTTATTTATTTTCATGTGCCTAACACTAAAGATTAATAATCAAATTTCTAATAGGAGGGATATGTTTGAAATCATCTGAAGTTAGAAATGAGAAAATAGAAAGAAAGAAAATATATTTTTCAGTTAGAATAAAATTTTACATAAGTCTTATTACAGCCATTTTATGGTTTATGCTTTCTGTATTTTTATCAAGATCATGGATACGGGAATTGGCATCACTAACTAATGTATTTATTGCTATTTTTATAATTGGAGGAATTGCATATGTGCCTGGATTTATCAATGCTTTTTTAGTTTGCAGCTTATTATTAGATAAACAGCCTAAGTTTAAAAACGATAATCCAGATGAAGAAGTTACAATTCTAGTTGCTGCATATAATGAAGAAAGTGGTATTTTTAATACTTTGCGATATATAAAAAATCAGGATTATAGAGGAAAAATAAATACTATTGTCATAAATAATAATTCTAAAGACAATACAGTAAGTGAAGTATATAGTGCAAAAAAAGAGTTGAACATGAATTTAACTTGTATTGATGAACCAAATCCAGGAAAGTTTAATGCTTTGAATACTGGACTAAAATCAACTAATACTAAATATGTTATTACTCTTGATGCAGATACTTTATTGCATGAAAAGGCTATAAGATATTTAGTATCTAGGATTAGTAGTGCACCTATTGAAATATCGGCTGTAGCAGGGAGTATTTTAGTTAGAAATAGTAGGGATAACTTGTTAGTAAAAATACAAGAATGGGATTATTTCTTAAGTATTGTATCAATTAAACGTATGCAAGGAATGTTTCAAGGAACTTTAGTTGCACAAGGTGCTTTTAGTATTTATAATACACAAATTGTAAAAGATATTGGTGGATGGTCAGATGCTATCGGAGAAGATATTGTTCTTACTTGGAAGATGTTATCTAGAAATTATAAAGTATATTTTGAACCTCTCGCAATTGCATTTACAGATGCACCTGTAAAATTAATTCATTTTATACGCCAAAGATCTAGATGGGCGAGAGGAATGATAGAAGGCTTGAGACTTGTTAAACCTTGGAAGCAACCTAATATATACTATAAATTTTTAACGGCAATAGATCTACTTATACCATATATGGATTTTTCATATACTTTCTTTTTTATACCAGGATTAATTTTAGCGCTATTTGGGAAATTTTATATAGTTGGACCCGTGGCGTTATATGTGTTACCAATGACTGCAATTACATTTTTGATACTTTTTAAATATCAAAAGAAAAAAGTTTTTGATGTGTTAAATTTAAGAGTAAGAAAAAACATATTTGCTTTAGTTTTATTTATTTTAGGATATCAATTTTTAATGTCACCAATTTCATTATGGGGATATTTTCAGGAACTATTTAATATGGAGAGAATTTGGAAATGATAATTTATTTGATTGTGCCTTAATAGAAAACCAAGTATTAAAAATAAACATAGCAAAAAAACACTGTAAGGTGATTTTTTGCTATGTTTTGTTTTTAATGTATAAGGCACAATCAAAAAAATAACAAGTCCATCTGCTAGCCTATTTTCCATCATCCTGCGTCAGCAGATTGCACTAATAGACTCGCTATGAGCACAATCCACCTCCTTGCCTGATGAAAAATATGCATGGCATTTTGGACTTGTTATTTTCTTTCATGTGCCTAATTGCTTCCTATAAACTAAGTCTTTGGAATAAATAATAATTTATTATCACCGATTCATATGTAAATAATATACAAACTACTTTTGCATCAAGTGTTCTAAAAAAGTAAAAATTATAAATGTAATATTAAATTGTGGATATAGTGTGCTAAAAAAGAAATATGTTAAAAGTAAAACGATATCAATTGTAATTTGATATTTATAATAAAATATATTGAAAATCATTTTCAATTATAAGAAAAAGTGTTAATATTGTTTATATGGAAGTTAATAAAAATCATTATCAATTAGGGGGGGCGAGAATATATGCCATTAATATTAGCCATTAAAGGAAATGAACTCAATATTAAAAAGATAACAGGAAATGATGAAACAAAAAGATTCTTAAATAGTCTAGGATTTGTTGCAGGAGAAACTGTAAAAATTATTTCTGAGCTTGGAGGAAATCTTATAATAAATATTAAGGATAGTCGAATTGCTCTAAACAAAGGTATGGCAAGTCGAATAATAGTATAGGAGGCATCATAATGAGCACATTAAAAGAAATAAAGTGTGGACAAACAGTTAGAGTTACAAAGGTAGATGGAGCTGGACCAGTTCGTAGACGTATTATGGATATGGGAATTACTAGAGGTTGTGAACTTTATTTACGTAAGGTAGCACCGCTTGGAGATCCAATAGAGGTAACAGTTCGTGGATATGAATTATCACTTCGTAAAGCTGATGCAGAAATGATTATTGTGGAATAGTTTTTGCAATTCATAATGCACAATTCACGATGCATAATGGAGGAACAAATTCCTACGGAATTTCAAAAATTATAATTAAAGAGATTCTGAAGGAATTTATTCCAAAATTGTGAACTGTGAATTGTGAGCTGTGCATTGAAAAGATTGTGAATTGAAAAATAGGAGGAATGAAAATGTCAATTAAAATAGGTCTTGCAGGTAATCCTAATTGTGGAAAGACAACTATGTTTAATGAACTTACAGGTTCAACTCAATATGTTGGTAATTGGCCTGGAGTAACAGTTGAAAAAAAAGGTGGTAAATTAAGAGGGAACAAAGATGTTGAAATTGTTGATTTACCAGGGGTATATTCTTTATCACCATATACTCTGGAAGAAGTTGTAACTCGTAATTTTATGATAAATGATAAACCAGATGCAGTAATCAATATAGTAGATGCATCTAATATTGAAAGAAACTTATATTTAACAACACAAATTTTAGAACTTGGAATTCCAACTGTTGTAGCTCTAAATATGATGGATATTGTAGAGAAAAATGGAGATAAAATAGATATTAATAAATTATCAAAAACTCTGGGCTGTCCAGTAGTTGAAACATCAGCGCTTAAAGGAAATGGCGTTAAATTAGCAGCAGAAAAAGCAATAGAAGTTGCAAATGCAAAAAAGAAACCTAATTTTATATTACATTTTTCTAATGAAGCGGAGGAAGCTTTTGGAGAAATAGAAAAAGTAATAATTAGAAGTATTCCGAATGACGAAATTGAAATACGTTGGCTTGCAATTAAACTCTTTGAGCGCGATGAAAATATACTTGATAAGTTAAAGTTATCAAAGAATATTTCAGATGAAATAGAAGTGATAATAAAAAAATATGAAGCTGAACTTGATGATGATAGTGAAAGTATTGTTACGGGAGATAGATATGCTTTTATTGGTGAAGTTGTCTCAACTTCTGTTAAAAAGCAAAATAAGGGAAAAGAAACAACATCAGATAAAATTGATAAGATTGTGACAAATCGATTCTTAGCATTACCTATTTTTGTAGCAATTATGTTTCTTGTATACTACATAGCAATAACAATTGGAACACAAGGAACTGACTGGATAAATGATACATTGTTTGCTGAAATCCTAAAAGGTAATATTTCAGATTGGATGGTAAGTGTAAATGTTGCTGGTTGGTTACAAGCATTAATAACTGATGGAATAATTAGTGGTGTTGGAACAGTCATTGGATTTGTACCACAGATTATACTTCTATTTTTATTCTTATCTGTTCTTGAAGATTGTGGATATATGGCACGTGTAGCTTTTATTATGGATAGAATTTTCCGTAAATTTGGGCTTTCAGGTAAGTCGTTTATACCAATGTTAATTAGTTCAGGATGTGGTGTTCCTGGTATAATGGCAACTCGTACTATGGAAAATGATAGGGATAGAAAAATGACAATTATGTTAACTACATTTATTCCATGTAGTGCCAAGTTACCTATTATAGCTTTGATTTCAGCAGGTCTTTTTGGAGGAGCTTCTTGGGTAGCACCAGCTACTTATTTTTTAGGAATAGTAATGATTGTAATTTGCGGAATTATATTAAAGAAAACTAAATTGTTTTCTGGAGATCCTTCGCCATTCGTTATGGAACTTCCTCAATATCATATTCCAAGTTCAAAGGGTGTTGTAATGCATATGTGGGAAAGAGTAAGAGCATTTATTGCAAAAGCTGGTACAATAATTCTTGTTTCTTGTATTACAGTATGGTTCTTACAATCGTTCAATTGGTCTCTTGAAATGGTAGATGCAGATAACAGTATATTAGCAAGCATTGGTAATGTTATAGCACCTATATTTATACCTCTTGGTTTTGGAAACTGGCAATCAGCCGTTGCAACTGTTACTGGTCTTGTTGCAAAAGAAAATGTTGTTGGAACTTTAGGTGTTTTATTTGGTATAGCTGATGCCGCTGAAAATGATCCAGGCCTTGCTGCAAATATTGCAGGAATGTTTACAGCAGCTGGTGCATTAGCATTTATAGCATTTAATATGCTTTGTGCTCCTTGTTTTGCGGCAATTGGTGCAATAAGACGTGAAATGGGATCTTGGAAATGGACATGGATTACCCTAGGGTTCCAAACTTTCACAGCATATATGGTTGCACTTGTTATTAATCAAGTTGGTAATTTCATATTAGGTGAGGGAAGTTTGCTTGGAGCATTAGCTTCAGTAATTATAGTGGCTATAGTGATTGGAATAGTAATACTAACAGGAAGAAGTTCGAAAGCAAAAGAAATTAAAGGTCAATTAAGTTATACAAAATAAATTAAAGAACCTAAGTAGGTAAGTTGTTTTATTTTTATTATAAACTACCTACTTAAGGAAAAATCAAATAAATCAGATAATAAGGAGTGATATTTTATGGTAGCAACAATTATACTAGGTGGGATTATTTTTGGACTGGTAGCACTTATAATAGCAAAGCAAGTTAAAAAGGCAAAAAATGGAGAAAGTGGTTGTGGCTGTGGTTGCTCTGGATGTCCTTCTGCTAGTGCCTGCCATGGAATTAAAGTGAACAAGAAATAAATTTACCAATATAAATAATATAAAAAATACCAAGTATATAACTGCTTGGTATTTTTTATTTGTAAAATTCAATAATATTTGAACAAATTTATTGACAAATGCACAGATATATCTTATAGTAAATCGTATAAAGTCTATAAAGTTAGTAGGATATAAAAATCGCTTAGTAATGATTAATTAATATGATACTGTATAGTGAATGAGAAATACTTCCTAATTATAAAAATTGCGATAAAAACCTATTAAACATATGTGAATAATTAAAATTATAAAATTAAAGAAAGGGGCTAAATATTATGAAAAAGACTAGAATTCTAAGCTTAGTGCTTTCAGCTACTATAATTATGGGGATTTTTGTAGGGTGTGGAAAGCAAAATAGTAGTAGTGAAAGTGGGGCCAGCAATAAGCCGGTAGAACTTTTAAATGTATCATATGATCCAACAAGGGAATTATATACAAAGTATAATGAAAGCTTTGTAAAGTATTGGAAAGAAAAGACAGGACAAGATGTGTTTATAAATCAATCTCATGGAGGATCAGGTGCACAATCACAAGCGATTATTGGAGGATTAGAGGCTGATGTTGCAACTCTTGCGTTAGGGTACGATATTGATGCCTTAAGTAAAGAAGGTCTTGTTAATAGTGATTGGCAAAGTAAATTTAAAGAAAATAGTTCACCTTATACATCGACTATTGTTTTTCTTGTTAGAAAAGGGAACCCTAAAAATATAAAGGATTGGGATGATTTAATAAAAAAAGACGTTTCTGTTATAACACCGAATCCTAAAACTTCTGGGGGAGCAAGATGGAATTACTTAGCAGCATGGGCTTATGCATCACAAAAAAACAATGGTGATGAAGCAGCAATAAAGGATTATATGTCTAAATTGTTTTCAAATGTTGCCGTACTAGATTCAGGTGCTAGAGGAGCTACAACTAGTTTTGTTGAAAGAGGACTTGGAGATGTATTAATAGCTTGGGAAAATGAAGCAATGTTATCAATTAATGAACTTGGAAAAGATAAATATGAAATTGTTGTACCTTCAATAAGTATTTTAGCGGAACCACCAGTTGCTATAGTAGACAAAGTTGTTGATAAAAGGGGTACTAGGGAAGTTGCAAAAGCTTACTTAGATTATTTATATACTAAGGAAGGTCAAGAAATAGCGGCACAAAACTATTATAGACCTAGAGATAAAGAAGTTGCTGAAAAATATAAAGCTACTTTCCCAGCGGTTAAATTAGTTACAGTAGATGGTGAATTTGGCGGGTGGGCAAAAGCTCAAGCAACTCATTTTGCAGATGGTGGAACTTTTGATAAAATTTATACACCAAAGAAGTGAGGAATTTAATTAAGGAATTTCAAAAATTACATTAGTTTTTCAAATTCCTTAGATAAAAAATATAGAGTGGAGGATATATATGAGCAAATCGAAAAGAGTTATTCCGGGATTTGGATTAACAATGGGAGTTTCTATTGTTTATTTAAGCCTTATCGTTTTAATTCCGTTATCTACTTTAGTTATAAAGTCAACAGGAATGGGAATTGATAAATTTATAAGTACCGTATTAGATCCCAGAGTATTACATGGTTATTTAGTTAGCTTTGGATCAGCATTTATAGCTGCAATAATAAATAGTATATTTGGTTTGATACTAGCTTGGGTTTTAGTAAGATATGATTTTCCTTTTAAAAGATTTATAGATGGAATAATTGATTTACCCTTTGCATTACCTACAGCAGTTGCAGGTATATCTTTAACCACTTTATATTCAGAAAATGGATGGATAGGAAAAATACTTTATTCCTTTGGAATTCAATCATCTTTTTCAATTTTTGGAATTGTTGTGGCATTAACTTTTATAGGAATACCATTTGTTGTAAGAACAATTCAACCGGTATTAGAAGATTTGGATAGTCAATACGAAGAAGCTGCAATAATGCTTGGAGCTAGTAGAATAAGAACATTTTTTAAAGTAATATTTCCAGAAATATCAGCACCTTTATTAACAGGCTTTGGACTTGCCTTTGCTAGAGGAGTAGGAGAATATGGAAGTGTTGTTTTTATAGCAGGAAATAAACCTATGAAAACAGAAATAGCACCACTTTTAATTATGTCAAAACTTGAACAATTTAATTATGCTGGTGCAACTGCAATAGCAATAGTGATGTTAATGGCATCATTTTTAATACTTTTTGTAATAAATGGAATTCAATTGCGAAACAGTAGATTGAAAAAGATATGAGGTGAGGAATAAGTTGAGTAAGGTAGCAACAAATCAGAAAGAAAACAAACTTTTGAAATATGGATTAATAACTATAAGTGTATTATTTCTAATACTAATGTTAATAATCCCCCTTGTATCCATAATTTCCGAAGCTTTATCAAAAGGTTTTAATGCATATATTAAAGCTGTTTCGGATGGGTATACTTTAAAGGCTATGAATCTTACAATAACAGCAACAATAGTAGCAACAATTATTAATACTTTGTTTGGTATATGTGTAGCTTGGACAATTACAAAGTTTCAGTTTAAGGGTAAAAATTTATTTGGTGCACTGATTGACTTGCCTTTTGCGATTTCACCTGTTATTGCTGGGTTGATATTTGTCTTAACCTTTGGACGTGGAGGTATATTTGAAGGACTTGCAAATCAAGCTAATATAAAAATTGTTTTTGCTATTCCAGGAATTATACTGGCTACTATATTTGTAACTTTTCCTTTTGTAGCTAGAGAGATAATACCATTAATGAACGCTCAAGGTACTGATGAAGAAGAGGCGGCAGCTATGATGGGTGCTAGTGGGTTTCAAATTTTTAGGAAGATAACACTTCCTAATATTAAATGGGGTCTTATATATGGAATAATACTTTGTGCTGCACGTGCTATGGGGGAATTTGGAGCAGTATCTGTAGTATCTGGACATATAAGAGGAAAGACCAACACCCTTCCATTACATGTTGAAATTTTGTATAACGAGTATCAATTTGCAGCGGCCTCAGCAGTTGCTTCAATATTGGTTATTATTGCAATAATTGTTTTGATTCTTAGAAATATTATAGAATGGAAGAGCAAGAAGGAGGGTTAGAAATATGTATGTAGAGTTAAAAAATATAAGCAAAAAATTTGGAGACTTTAAAGCATCTGATAATGTTAATTTTGGAATAGAACAAGGAAAATTAATCGGATTACTTGGACCAAGTGGAAGTGGTAAAACTACAATACTTAGAATGATAGCTGGTCTTGAAAGTCCTGATGAAGGTGACATTATCATTAATGGAGTAAAAGTTAATGATATAGAATCAGGAAAAAGAGGAATTGGATTTGTTTTTCAAAATTATGCATTATTTCGTCATATGACAGTTTACGATAATATTGCTTTTGGTCTTGTGGTGCAAAAGGTTAAAAAAGACGAGATAAAGAAAAAGGTTACTGAACTAATAGAGCTCATTGGACTTATTGGTCTTGAAAAAAGATATCCAGGTCAATTGTCTGGAGGACAAAGACAGAGAGTAGCCTTTGCAAGAGCACTTGCGCCAAATCCTAAGTTATTGTTACTAGACGAACCATTTGCAGCTATAGATGCAAAAGTAAGAAAGGAACTTAGAAGTTGGCTTAGAGAAACTATATCGAAGCTTGGTATTACAAGTATATTTGTAACTCATGACCAAGAGGAAGCAGTAGAAGTAGCTGATGAAATAATAATAACTAATAAAGGACAAATTGAGCAAAAAGGAAGCCCAGTTGAAATTTATAAAAATCCTAAAACACCATTTGTAGCTCAATTTATTGGAGAATCTAATCTTATAGATGATTATACAAAACTTAAAGGTTTTGAAGAAAATCCTAAAGAATCAAAAGCTATAGTTCGCCCAGAGTTTATAGAAATTGCAAAAAATGATAAGGAAATATTAACTCCTCTCGCAGCAGAAAAAGGAATTGTAAAAGACATAGCTTTTAGAGGTAGCAATATTGAAGTAGATGTTCAAATTGGGCAACAGGTACTAACAGGATATAGAAATTTAGAACAAGATCCATTAACTATAGGCGAAGAAGTTTTAGTATTAATTCATAGAGTTTATACTTTTAACGATAAAGATGCAAAAGTTGTTGAGAATAAAATTAAATCACAAGAAACATCAGTGTTTATTTAGTTGATAGGAGTTTATGGAATTTTAAATAAATTGAAATATAAAAACCATGAAATAATTAACAATGCGCAATGAAGGAGATTTTGTTCATTGTGTCCTGTTAAAAATAATATTACAAAGATAATATATGTAATGCATTGTATATATTCATGAAAATAAAAATTACATGCTTGAAAATGCGGGAATTTCGCATTTATTTAGTAAATATTGACCTTAAAAAGAGGAGATATGATATGAGTAAGAATGTTCAAGTAAAACAATTAGAGACAGATATATTAATTATTGGTGGAGGAACTGCTGGATGTTATGCAGCATTAACGATACGAGAAAATTCTAATGCATCTGTGCTTATTCTTGAAAAAGCTAATATTAAAAGAAGTGGCTGTTTGGCAGCTGGAGTAAATGCAATAAATGCATATATAGTAAAAGGAAGAACTCCAGAAGACTATGTGGATTATGCTAAAAAGGATGCAGATAATATTGTTCGCGAAGATTTATTACTTACAATGTCACAAGGCTTAAATAAAGTAACAAAAAAGTTAGAGGACTTGGGACTTGTTATTTTAAAAGATGAAAATGGTGAATATGTAGCTAGAGGAAATAGGAATATAAAAATTAATGGAGAAAATATTAAACCTATTTTAGCTGATGCAGTTCAGAAACTTTCGGATGTAAAAGTTATGAACCAAGTGAATGTTATTGATTATATTGTAAAAGATAATCATATACTTGGAGCCTTTGCAGTGGATGTTGAAGAAGAAATTCTGTATGAAATCAGAGCGAAGAAAGTAATATGTGCAACAGGTGGAGCAGCGGGTCTTTATAAACCTAACAATCCAGGTTTTTCAAGACATAAAATGTGGTATCCTCCTTTTAATACTGGAGCAGGATATGCTATGGGAATAAAAGCAGGGGCTGAAATGACTACTTTTGAAATGAGATTCATTGCCCTAAGATGCAAAGATACTATAGCACCTACAGGCACAATTGCACAAGGTGTAGGGGCAAAGCAAGTAAATGCAAAAGGTGAAGTATATGAAACTAAATATGGAATAACCACCTCTGAAAGGGTTTATGGTACTGTAAGGGAAAACCAAGAGGGTAGAGGACCTTGTTACTTGAGGACAGAAGGTATTAGTGCTGCCCAAGACGAAGAACTTAAAAAAGCATATTTAAATATGGCACCTAGCCAAACTTTAAAATGGATAGAATCAGGTAAAAATCCAAGCGAGCAAAATGTAGAAATTGAAGGAACAGAACCATACATAGTAGGCGGACATACTGCAAGCGGATATTGGGTTGGTACTAAACGAGAAACAACAATAAAAGGTCTTTTTGCAGCTGGTGATGTTGCTGGTGGATGCCCACAAAAATATGTGACAGGTGCATTGGTAGAAGGTGAAATTGCAGGAAAAGCAGCAATAGAAGAAATAAACAGTCATGAGAAAAATGATGTTGTTTTATTAAAAGCTGAAGAAGATTTGCTTATAAAGAAAAAGAAAGAAGAAGTTGAAAAAGTATTGAATTTTGAAAATAATATATTCAATGCAGAACAGTTAGAAGAAGCTATGCAAAAAGTAATGGATACCTATGCAGGTGGAATTGGAAGTAATTATCAGTTTAATGAAAAGCAGCTGGAACTCGCAGCTCTGAAAATTGAACAGATTGAGAAATTAAGTGAGAGTCTCTATGCAGAAGATATGCATGAATTGATATTTGTATACGAATTAAAAGAGAGACTTACTATTTGTAAATCTGTCATTGCGCATTTAAAAGCGAGAAAAGAAACTAGATGGCATAGTTTTGCAGAAAATCTTGATTATCCAGAGAAAAGTGATGAATGGCTTAAATATGTCAATTCAAAGTTTGTAGATGGAAAGCTTGAAATTATATATAGAGATTTAGTGGGAAGAGGTGAGACGTATGAGCACAGCAATTAACAAAGAGAAATGCATAGGATGCAAAAAATGTTTATCTGTGTGTCCAGGAAGTCTTATCAAAGCAAGTGAAGATGGAAAAGTCCATATGAAATATCCTAAAGATTGTTGGGGTTGCAGTTCTTGTATAAAAGAATGTCCTACAAATGCAATTTCATTGTATTTAGGAGCTGATATTGGTGGAAGAGGAAGCAGACTAACAGTTAAGCTTCAAAACGATATTGCACATTGGAAAATAGAAGAAAGTAATGGAACCGAGCATTCAATTAACGTAAATAGCAAGGATTCAAATAAGTATTAGAATTAATGGGGAGGACTAATTATGAGTGAATTATCACATCTTGATAAATTAGAAGCAGAAGCAATTTATATTATTCGAGAAGTAGCTGCAGAATGTGAAAAACCAGTAATGTTATATTCTATTGGTAAAGACAGTTCAGTTATGTTGCATCTTGCAATGAAGGCATTTTATCCTGAAAAGCCACCATTCTCTTTCATGCATATTGATACAACATGGAAGTTTAAAGAGATGGTTGAATTTCGTGATAGAAGAGCACAGGAATTAGGAATAGATATGATTGTCCATTCAAATGAGGATGGCATAAAGCAAGGAATTAATCCGATTGATCATGGTTCAGCGTATACTGATATCATGAAGACACAAGCTTTAAAGCAAGGATTAAAAAAATATGGTTTTACAGCTGCCTTTGGTGGTGGACGTCGTGATGAAGAAAAATCACGTGCAAAGGAAAGAATATTTTCCTTCCGTAATGAGGAACAAGCATGGGATCCTAAAAATCAAAGACCAGAAATGTGGAAGCTTTATAATACTAAAATTAATAAAGGTGAGAGCATGAGAGTTTTTCCAATTTCTAATTGGACTGAAAATGATATTTGGCAATATATCCAACGTGAAAATATTGATATCGTACCACTATATTTTGCTAAGGAAAGGCCATGTATTACTCGTGATGGAAATATTATTATGGTTGATGATGATAGATTAAAGCTATTGCCAGGCGAAAAGGTAGAGCATAAAAAAATAAGATTTAGAACACTTGGCTGTTATCCTTTAACAGGTGGTTTTGAATCTGATGCAATTACTTTAGATGCAATTATTGATGAGACGCTAAGTGCTGTATCATCTGAAAGAACAACTAGAGTTATTGATAGCGAAGCAGCAGGCAGTATGGAAAGAAGAAAAAGGGAGGGGTATTTCTAAGATGAAGAGCTTATTAAAGTTTATAACATGTGGTAGCGTAGATGATGGAAAATCCACTCTTATAGGACATATTTTATATGATGCAAAGCTTTTATATGCAGATCAAGAAAAAGCTTTAGAATTAGATAGTAAGGTTGGAAGTAGAGGTGGAGCAATAGATTATTCTCTATTATTGGATGGTCTAATGGCAGAGCGTGAACAAGGGATTACAATAGATGTTGCATATCGTTATTTCACAACTGACAATAGAAGCTTTATTGTAGCAGATACTCCAGGACATGAGGAATATACTAGAAATATGGCAGTAGGTGCATCTTTTGCAGAACTTTCTATTATATTATTAGGTGCAAAAAAAGGAGTACTGGTTCAAACAAAAAGACATGCAAGAATTTGTTCATTAATGGGTGTAAAACATTTTGTTTTTGCAGTTAATAAAATGGATTTAGTAGACTATAGTCATGAAAGATTTTTAGAAATTGAAGAGCAAATTAAAGAATTAGCAAATGAACTTTCATTAGAAAATATTTATATAATTCCAGTCTCAGCTACAGAAGGTGATAATGTTACAAAGAAGTCAAAAAATACTCCATGGTATACAGGAGAATCACTTTTAACATATCTTGAAAATGTAGATATTAACAGTAAGTCTGAAGAAGGTTTCTATATGCCAGTTCAAAGAGTATGCAGACCAAATCATACATTCAGAGGATTTCAAGGGGAAATTGAAGCTGGAAGTATTGCTGTAGGAGATGAAATTACAACACTTCCTAGTAATGAAAAAGCACTAGTAAAAAGCATTCATATTACAGATAAGGAATCGCAAAGTGCAGGGCAAGGGCAGGCAGTTACAATACAGCTTAATAAAGAAGTAGACGTATCAAGAGGTTGTGTACTTACAAAAGGAACTAATATTGCGTCAAACAAGCAATTTAGTGCAAAAATTCTTTGGATGGATGATTCAGAATTAACAGCAGGTAAAGAATATTTTGTAAAAGTAGGGACAAAGATGTTAACTGGTGTTGTTACAGATGTAAAATATAAAATTGATGTAAACACAGGAAAACATCTACCAGCTGGATTTTTAACTAAAAATGAGATAGCAGTATGTGATATTTTACTTTCAGAAAAGATTGTAGTTGATAAATTTGATGAATATAAAGCCTTAGGAGAACTTATTTTAATAGATCGTATTACAAATATGACATCAGCTTGTGGTGTTATAGAAGATGTTTATAATAATGATATTAAAAATGAAA
>Ga0302173_10000648_pt1 | contig 18455 bp, 10 predicted proteins | sample I_Fen_N3_1_FD_198785 | JGI IMG/M metagenome (GOLD analysis project Ga0302173, IMG submission 198785) | Peat permafrost microbial communities from Stordalen Mire near Abisko, Sweden - I_Fen_N3_1 | ecosystem: Environmental > Terrestrial > Soil > Wetlands > Permafrost | place: Sweden: Abisko... | reverse complement strand
TTTTGGGCAGGAACCAATAGTTTCTTATGGTTAATTGGAGAAGCAATATTCCACTTCTTGCCTGTAGGAATAACATGGTCAATAACTAAAAAAATGGGGACAACCCAAATTCTTGGTATAGTACTAGGTATTACATTAGTTTCACCACAACTGCTAAATGCTTATGCAGTAGCAGGTGTAAGTCCTGACAAAATTCCTTTTTGGGATTTTGGATTTGCACAAATAAGAATGATAGGATATCAAGCTCAAGTTATACCAGCAATAATGGCAGGTTTCGTATTAGTATTCCTTGAACGAAGTATTAGAAAAATAAGTCCAGAATCAATATCAATGATAATAGTACCATTCTTTGCATTAGTGCCAGCAGTTTTAATAGCTCACACTATAGTAGGGCCTATAGGTTGGGCAATTGGCTCAGTAATTTCAAAAGTAGTATATGGAGGACTTACATCATCATTTGGAACAATTTTTGCAGGAGCTTTTGGATTTTTATATGCACCATTAGTTATTACAGGACTTCACCACATGACAAATGCAATAGATCTTCAATTAGTTGCAGAATTCAATGGAACAATACTTTGGCCAATGATAGCTTTATCTAATATTGCACAAGGTTCAGCAGTACTAGCAATGATATATTTACAAAGAAAAAATGAAGCAGCTAAGCAAATAAATATACCAGCTTGTATATCAGCTTACCTTGGGGTAACAGAACCAGCAATGTTTGGTGTTAACTTAAAATATGCTTTCCCATTCTTCTGTGGAATGGCAGGATCAGCAGTAGCAGCAGTAATTTCAGTAGGTAGCGGAGTAATGGCAAATTCAATTGGTGTTGGTGGGCTTCCTGGCATATTATCAATTAAACCAGCATTTATGTTGACATTTGCAATATGTATGGTTGTGGCTATAGTTATACCATTTGTTCTTACTGTAATCGTAGGAAAGAAAAAAGGAATTAAATAGGGTTAATGAAAGGATAAAACATTATGAAGGATTTTAAGAAAAGTACTGTCTATCAAATATATCCTAAATCATTTTATGATACAAACGGTGATGGAATCGGAGATTTAAACGGAGTAATAGAAAAATTAGATTATTTGAAAAATTTAGGTATAGATTATATATGGATTACTCCTTTTTATCCTTCACCTCAAGTAGATAATGGATATGATATTTCTGATTATTACAATATAGATCCAAGTTTTGGAACATTAGAAGATTTTGAAAAGTTAGTAGAAGAAGCAAAAGCAAGAAATATATATATAATGTTAGATATGGTTTTTAATCATACATCCACTGAACATAAGTGGTTTAAAAAAGCATTAAATGGTGACGAAAGATATAAAGATTTTTATATTTTTAAAGAAGCAATAAATAATGAAGCACCTACAGATTGGCAATCTAAATTTGGAGGGACTGCTTGGGACTATGTAGAAAAGTTTGATGAATATTATTTACATCTTTTTGATAGAACGCAAGCTGATTTAAATTGGGATAATGAAGAAGTAAGAAAAGAGATTTATGCCATAGTAAACTATTGGATAGACAAAGGCGTTAAGGGCTTAAGATTTGATGTTATAAACTTAATTTCAAAACCAGAAAAGTTTGAAAATGACTTAGATGGTGATGGAAGAAAATTTTATACAGATGGTCCAAAGATACACGAATATCTTAAAGAATTTAATGAAAACACATATGGAAAATATGATGATATTATAACGGTTGGGGAAATGTCATCAACTTCCCTTGAAAATTGCATAAGATATTCTAATCCAAAAGAAAAAGAGTTATCAATGGTATTTAATTTTCATCATTTAAAAGTTGATTATAAAAACCAAAGCAAATGGGCAATACAAGATTGTGACTTTGGTAATTTGAAAAGAATATTAAATGATTGGCAATTAGGAATGCAATATGGAAATGGATGGAATGCTGTTTTTTGGTGTAATCATGATCAACCACGTATAGTTTCTAGATTTGGAAATGATAAAAAATATCATAAAGAGTCTGCTAAAATGCTAGCAACGATGATCCATTTTTTAAGAGGCACACCATATATATATCAAGGTGAAGAAATAGGAATGACAAATGCATATTTCACAGATATCGATCAATATGTAGATGTAGAGAGTTTAAACTATTTTAAAATATTAAAAGAACAGGGCATAGTTGAAAGCGAAATATATAAGGTTTTGCAAGAACGTTCAAGAGATAATGCTAGAACACCAATGCAATGGAATGGTTCTTCAAATGCTGGATTTAGTGAAGGAAAACCATGGTTAAGTGTAAATGATAACTATAAAGAAATAAATACAGAGAATAGCCTAAAAGATAAAAATTCTATTTTATATCACTATAAAGAACTAATTTTATTAAGAAAACAGTATGATGTTATAGCTTATGGTAACTATATACCTATGTTAGAGGAGAATGACTTTGTATTTGCTTATAAAAGGGAATATAGAGAAGAATCTTTAATTGTAGTTAATAATTTTTATGAAAAAGAAGTAGAGATTTATTTAGATATTGAAGATTTAGAAAAATATAAATGCATCATTACCAATTATGAAGAAAGAAGCTTAAAATCAAGATTTACTTTAAAGCCATTTGAATCTATAGCTTTTATAAAATAACTTTTAAATTTTAGTCTATTTTGATCTATATATTCACATAGAAACTTTGGAGCGCTATTATTCCTGATGAAGGAATAGAATAGAAGTCAGCATTTATTATTAAACCATGTGGGAGAATAAATTACCCACATGGTTTTGTTGTTATATAAAGAACAACTTTAGCAAAAATAATATTTGAGTTTTATAAATATAAATTAAGCAATCATTAAGAAAACTGTTATATAATTAGAATAAATTTAGAAAAACAATTATAGAAGCTATTGTAGAGAATTATTAAAGATTTTATACTTATTAAGTGGGGGTAATGATAATGATAAAAGTGTTACTTGTTGAAGATAATATAGAAATAAATAAAAATATAGTCGAATATTTTAAGGGAGAAGTGGAAATTGAGGCAGTCTACAATGGTTCAGATGCGATTGAATATTTAGGTGCTTATACTTATGATATCGTAATATTAGATCTTATGTTGCCAGAAGTAAGTGGAATGGGTGTTTTGCAATATATCTCTAAAAATTGTCTAAGTACTGGTGTAATTATATTAACAGCAAAAGAAGAACTTGGAGATAAGCTTAAAGCCTTCAATTTGGGAGCTAATGATTATTTAACTAAACCATTTTTTATGGAAGAATTAAAAGCTCGTATTAATTCTATTTTAAAGAGTATGGGAAAAGTTAAGAGCCCTAATATTCTTGAATTTAAAAATATGCAAATTGATATGAAGGTAAAAAAAGTATATATAGATGATAAAGAGTTAGAAGTGAATGAGAAATTATATAAGCTCCTAGAATATATGGTTTTAAATAAAGGTGTATTATTATTTAAAGAGCAAATATTTGACAATGTATGTGGATATAATAGTGATGCTGCAACTGAAATAATTGAAGTATATATGAGTAGATTGAGAAAACAGTTAGGTGAATTTGGTTATGATAAATATCTATTAACTAAGCGAGGTATGGGATATTTACTAGATGAAAGTATAGAGGATTAGCATATGAAGAAAAAAGATATATTTTTATCAACAAAGAAAAATATTATAGCTATAAGTACAATTATAGTATTTGCCAGTTTAATTATATTTGCTGTAATAACTCAAGCGTTGTATTCATCAAGAGTATTAAATTTTGTAGATCATCAGATTATGGAACAAAAAAAAATTTTTAGCGAGCAACCTTTTGATATTAACTTTAACGCTGAACGAAGTTTTGACGAAGGTAAATTTATTTTAAAGGAAGGTAAAACAGACAGTGAATTTCAAATTAAATCATCAGATAAAACTGAATCTAAAACAGAAGTTCAACCTAAAAATGGTGAAGAAATATTAAATGCTAAACTTAATAAACATCTTAAACCTAACTTAATTATAATTATATATAAAGATAATACATTTCAAAGTATAAGTAAAAACCTATATTTTAGCGAAGATGATTTGCCAGTAATTCCGATAAATGCAGAAAATGAAATAGTTACATTGACAGATAATGAATATAATTTCAGAGCAATTATTTTTAATAATGGAGATTATAAAATACAAGTTATTGCAAATATTGATTCTGAAGTTGAATCACTAAGTAGTTTAAGAAATTCAATTATAACAAGCTTAGTTATATTGATTATAGTTGCAATACTTTTTTCTACATATCTTGCATCTAGAGTAATTAAACCAGTTAGAGAAGCTTATGAAAAACAAGTTTATTTTGTTCAAGACGCATCTCATGAAATGCGAACTCCATTAGCAGTAATAAAAGGAAAATTAGAATTATTGGCTAATTCATGGGGTGATACTATAGATGATCATTTTGAACATATTTCAAAAATGATGAGTGAAGTAAGAGGTCTGGAAAAGTTAAATAGTGATTTACTATTATTGTCTAAAGAAGATTTAGATTTGGCTGCTAATATAACAAAGTTTAAATTAAATGATTTTATTACTGATATAAGTGATTTTTATATAGATTTAGCAGAACTTAAAGAAAAGAAGTTTAATGTTATAAATCCAGAAGGAGAAATATTTGTGCAATGGGATTATGATAAAATTAAGAGGGCAGTTGTAATATTAATCGAAAATGCATTTAAATATACTGGTAATAATGGAGAAATAACATTAATTATTGAAGATATGAATAAGTACATCAAAATAATAGTTAAGGATAATGGAATTGGAATTAAAGAAGAAGAACAAACACGTATATTTGATAGATTTTATAGGAGCGAATCAGTAAGAGGACAAAATGTTAGTGGCACTGGCATTGGACTTAGCTTATTAAAGTCTATTTCAAAAAAAATTGGTATTAAGCTAAAAGTAAATTCAAAATATGGAGTTGGTTCGGAATTTTCTTTAATAGTTCCAAAGACTATTAAGTAGTGGATTGTAAAATAATTTGTAAAGTACATCATGTTTTTGGCATTGGAATATTATAGATACCAAAAACATAATTTATACTTATACTTGGTATTATATTCATCATTTACCATGCTTAAGTGTATATATAAAACTAGAAATTAATAATACTCTTTTGTGTAGTGTTACATTAGAGTATTTGGCTGTGGCTGTAGGTATTTCTTCATTAGAAGTTGTTCCATTTTTGCTTGTCTCAGGAACCTGCAGAAATGGTGCAACTTCTGATGATAAGTGAGAGTCCAAATTTTATATTTGGTTACTCGAACTTACTCAGCGAACAAAGTGAGTCGAGTTTCATTTTTCCACAGCTAAATACTCAGTAACCGCAACAACAAAGTGTAATTGATTTCGGAGAGTTATGCGCATAAGTATGATTTTTATTGTGGGTATCTATATTATTCAAGTATTTCTAATATTTCTATTGTATATGTTTCTTCAGGAGCATTAACATCAACTATATCACCAGCTTTTGCACCTGATAAAGCTTTTCCTAAATCTGATTCTATACTTATACGCATGTTTTCAGGGTCTAAATCCATAGTAGTTACTAATGTTACAATAGCCTCATATTCATCCTCTATAAATTTAATTCTAGCTTTACTGTTAATTCCGAGTATTGATTTATCTACATTTGTATCATCTAGTACTGTAGCTGTTGAAATCATAGTTAATAAATATTGAATCCTATTATCATTTTCTCTATAGTTTGCACAAGCTTCTTTATATTCTGCATTTTCTGACCTATCACCATGTGCAGCAGCCACTAATTTTTCCTTGGCTATTTCAGCTCTTTTTACGGTCAATCTATATTCTAATTCTTCTTTCAAATTTTTCATATTTTCTTCTGTTAGTGTATTATTCATAAAAAATGTAACCTCCAATGAAATATATTATATTACTATTATATAATATATAGAAAAAAATGAAAGTTACTTAATGCAATTTTTTAAAATTATAAATTATTTGACTCTCTTTTTATACTTAAAAGATTAAATAGTTAATTCTAATCCAAAAAATCTTTTATTTTTATTATCAATAAATTTAAATGGTCCGTTATAAAGAATTGTACCTGCATATTGTCCTTGTGTTATAATAATGTAATTATTTAAATTGCAATCTACTGATTTTAAATTTAATCCAAGTATTTTGAGTTCATTTTTAAAAACATCTGTATTTAGCTTCATAATTTTAAGTGATGATATTTCTTCATTAGATATATTTCCATCATTATTTATATCTGCAATGTTAACTAATGCATTAGTTAATTTAGGTGAAAATTCCTCTGATTTTATTAACGTGCCATCAGAACCAAAACTATTAATTTTAGAATCATTATTAAATTTTCGTTCATTTTCAATAACAAGTGCTGTTTCGCTAAGTCTAGTAATATCTAATTTGAAATCTGCAACGGAAATATTTTTATTATTAGCACTGTTTAAAACTTGGAAGAAATCAATTATGATTGAAAAGGAAATGGCTAATAGGAATGAAAGTATTAATCCAATTAATATATTTGATTTCTTTATAGATTTTAAGTTTTTTGTAAATTTTGATCTTAAATTGAAATTGTGAGTACAAACTACTAAATTTTTAGTTTGCAATTTTACACCATCCTCTTAAATCAGCGTTATATTAGTATAGTACTATAAGATTATTAATTTGAATTTATAAATTGGTAAAGAAAATGTTAAAAAGAATGAGTAAACATATATATCACTTATATAAGATTAATTGTAATGGTTTATAAATAAGTAGAAAAAATAATATAAAAATATAAAAAACAAATAATATAAGTATTAGCTGATAAGGGAATGTTTATATGAATGGATATTTTATTCTATTTATTAGGTCTGTTGTTACTTATTTTACTTTGGTTGTTTGTGCAAGAATTATGTGGAGAAAGCAAATCTCTCAACTTACATACTTTGATTATGTTGTTGAAATAACAATAGGTTCTATCGCGTCAACAGCTTCTTCGGAAAAAAATTTGATATGTATGAGGGTATCTTTTGCATTATAATATGGAGTCTTCTTACAATATTGATTTCAGAAATAATTTTTAAAAACATTAAAGTAAGATTAGTAGATAGTGAACCATTATTAATGATAGATAAATGCAATTAAGAGATAAGGATGTATTTTATATTACAGATGTAGAAATAGCTATATTAGAACCAGATGGTAAGCTAAGTGTTCTAAAGAAATCTGAACATAGCACATTAACAGTAGGCGATATAAATATTACAAAGCCGAAAACTGGCATGATGGTGGATTTAATTTTAGATGGAAATATTTTATCTTCACATCTACAGCAAATACAAAAAGATGAAAATCGGGTTATTGAACAATTAAAGGCAAGGAATATAAAAGATGTTGTTTTGCAGGTATACAAGCAGATGAACAGATATATGTTGTTACTAAGGATGAATAAATGAAAACTAAACTATAAATATTGTCACTATATTTATAGTTTGATTTTTAAAGCATTAGCTTTGTGGGAAATAGTGATTTTTTATACGTATAAATTTATGGAAAATAGAGATTAAATTAACTCAAACTTCGGAAAATAAAAATAAATTAGGTTGATTTTACGATAATATTATGAGAAATAACAAAATTATTAGAAAATGTAATATAAATATTGCATATTCTATCCATAGATAGTAATATATAAGTGAAAACGGTTTAGAGTTTTTAAAATGAAGAATGTTAACGTTAAACTAATGGTTATAATATAAAAATGCATTAATTATTATATATGATTAAGAAAATATTAGTATTATTGTTAACGTTAACAATGGGGGAGGATTTATATTAATGAATAGAAGAGCTTTGTCAATGATAATTTGCACAGCAGTGGCTGTATCACAAGCTTCAATGATTTCACCAGTTGGTGCTATAACATTTAGTGACTGGACATTTAGTGAATTTGGTAATAGTAGTAGTTCAGTTTATAATACTTGTTCCACAGATACTACAAATAATACAGTTACAATAAATGCGGGCACCAGTGATTTTGTGAGTAAGGGAGGAAAACTTGATACAAATGGATCTGTTAACGGAGATGGTTTATCTTATTGGTATCAAGCAATAGATTTAGCTAATGATTTTGAAATTTCTGCAGATGTATACGTAAACTATTATAAAACCACGGATTCACAAACAGGTTTTGGAATAATGGCAAGAGATGCCGTAGAGACTAATGGTAATGCTACACCTTCATTATGTAATACGCTTCTAGTAGGAGGATATAGTAATACTGGGGCTATTCAAGCTGCAACTAGAAATGTGCCAACTGGGGCAACAAATGCAGCATTTACTCCTAATACAACTAATGTTAATATGGCAGTTGGCTCAACATATAACTTAAAACTCAAGAAGACAGGTACGACCTATAGTGTATCTGTAAACGGTGGAGAAGCAATTAATTGTGGTACTGATTTATTGAAAGGTGATAATGGTAAAATTTATTTAGGATTCTTTGCATCACGTTATGCTTCAATAAAAGTTTCTAATATAAATTTCAAAACATCTCCAGGAACTAGTTCGAGTACTGGAACAAGCACAACAACAGGTGCTGGAGCAAGTGTAACAACAGGTGCTGGAGCAAGCACAAGTACTGGAACTAGTACAACAACAGGAGCAAGCACAAGCACTACAACATCAGCAGTTACCGTTGCTATAAAAGATGTGTCTCCCAATATTATTGTTGATGCTAGTTATTCTGGAACTGATGGAGCTCAAATAAGTGGTATTCCTATATTTAAAACAATTAAAGCTGCAATTGATTCTATAAGCACAAGTAATACATCGGAAAAAATTATATTTATTAAAAATGGAACTTATAAAGAAAAAATATATTTACAGACACCATACATTACTTTGGTGGGTGAAAACGCAGCAAATACAATACTAACTTATGACGATGCAAATCCTACTACAGTAAGAACTGCAGATCAAGCACTTTGGGGAACAGGAACTTACGGAACACAGGGTTCTTCAAGTTTCAATGCAACATCGAATGCAAAGAATTTTAAAGCAGTAAATTTGACATTTTCAAACACTTTTGATGAAAGTACTACAACTGCCTCTAATAAGTCAGCAGTTGCATTTTTCAATCAGGCAGATAATAGTGTTTTAGTTAATTGTAGAATTATAGGAAATCAAGATACTTTATGTGCATGGACTAATAAACAATATTATTATAACTGTTATATTCAAGGAGATACAGATTATGTATTTGGGGGAGCTCAAGCAGTATTTAAACATTGTGAACTTCATACAGTTAATAGAACTGGAAAGGGATATGTTTCTGCACCAAGTACATTTACAGCAAATGTATATGGATTCCTAATAAAAGATTGTAGCTTAACTAGTGATTCTGGTATGGATGGTACAGTGTATCTTGGAAGACCATGGCATCCGTATGGCGATACGGAAAATTCTAATGTTGTTTATACAAATTGCTATGAAGGATCTCATATAGCAGCAGATGGGTGGACATCAATGTCAGGAGTTGATCCATTAGCTAACGATATGTACGAAAGCAACAATTATGGTCCAGGTGCAAATACAACAAATTCCAAGAGAAGACAACTTACTGATGTACAGAAGGCGCAATATACTGAAGCAAACGTATTATCTAACTGGGATTCTGCGTCTGTTGCAACTACACTATCAGCATATATAGGCAACCGATTTTTAAGTTTAAGTAATTTAAGTAGTATAAGTACAACAAATACAGGAACAATGAACAATACTACATTGCCAGCAGTTACTGTTTCTATAAACAATGTGTCTCCTAATATTGTTGTTGATGCAAGCTTTACTGGAACTGATGGTGATCAAGTAAATGCTATTCCAACATATAAAACAATTACAGCTGCTGTTGGATCTGTAAGCCCAAGTAATACAACAGAAAAAATTATATTTGTCAAAAATGGAACATACCATGAGAAATTAACTATAGCTACACCATACATTACTCTTGTAGGTGAAAGTGCAACAGGTACAAAAATAACTTATGATGCTGCAAATCCTCTTGTAATGAGAACCGTAGATGGCGGAGATGGAACAGTAACTTATGGAACAAGTGGTAGTGCTAGTGTGACAATAAAATCATCTGCAACTGGTTTTAAGGCTACGAATATAACATTTGAAAATTCTTTTGATGAAAGTACTTCCACTGCTTCTAATAAGTCAGCAGTTGCAATGAAATGCGAGGCAGATCAAAGTACATTTGTTAATTGTAGATTTATAGGAAATCAAGATACATTATATCCAAATAAAAATAAACAATATTTTTATAAATGTTACATTCAAGGAGATGTAGATTTTATATTTGGTGGAGCTCAAGCAGTTTTTGAACAATGTGAAATTCACTCTTTAAACAGATCAGCAGGATATGCTACAGCATCAAGTACACTTGCAGCAAGTAAATATGGATTCTTAATGTTGAATTGTAATTTAACTAGTGATTCAAATATGGATGGGCAAGTATATCTTGGAAGACCATGGCAACCAAACTATCCTACAAATTATTGTCAAACTGTTTACAAGAATTGTAATTTGGGAGCGCATATAATATCAGATGGTTGGGGTTCGATGGAGAATACTGATAAGAATAACAATAATGCAAAAGTTACATCATACCCAGCAGACAATTTTATGTATGAATATAAAAATACAGGTCTTGGTTCAAATACTACTAATGCAAATAGAAGACAGCTTACTGATGATAAAGCAAATGATTACTCTAAAGCAAATGTATTAAGTGGGTGGGATTTTAGTATTAGTGCCAACAAGTCGTTAGCATCTGTTGGAGTATCAGAAACTGTACCAAATATGAATAGCGATAATTCAGCTCCAGGAAAAACAGGTGGTACCACTACAACTACAGGAGCAGCTGTTAATTTAGCAGAACAGGTTACTTGGAATTCTACAGAATTTGGTGCAAGTACTTCATTAACTAATAATACAATAAGTGTAGATAGTGCAAATAAAACCGTTACACTAACTGCAGGAAGTGCAGATGGTTTAACAACTGGAGGGAAAATTACAGGATCACAAGATGGTATGTCATATTATTATACAGTAATAGATCCATCTAAGAATTTTGATTTTTCCGCAAATGTAAAAGTAAATTATTTTGAAAAGTCAACTATTGATAAACAATGTGGATTTGGAATAATGGCAAGAGATACTATAGGAAATGCAGGCGATGCATCTATTTCTAATTCAAATATGGCTTTAGTAGGAGGATATTCCGGACTTGTTCAATCTGTATTTAGAAATGGAGTAGTAGATTCGTCTGGAGCAGGGGCAAAAATGGAGAATGTGCATAAATTCGCCGACCGACCTGCTAATGATGGTACTGTGACATATAAATTAAGGCTTAGAAAGACAAATACTGGATACATTGCATCAGTAGATAATGGGGAAGAAGTTATTTATTATAGACCAAAGCAATTGGAAGTTTTGGATAATAAGCATATTTATTTAGGATTCTTTGCAGCTCGTGTTGCTTCAATAACAGTATCAAATATTAACTTAGCTGAATCAGACGTAGCAAAAGATCCAGTGGGAGTTCAAGATCCAACAACTATAATAACACCAGCTATAAACATAACATCAACAACTTCATCAGGGGCATCTATTTATAATCTTAACGTAGTAGCAACTACTGCTGGAGCTGTTACAGTTAAACAAAACGGAAGTGAAATATATAATGGTAGTATTATTGCAAACACTACCTTATCAGTTCCTTCAACTTTAGTTAAAGGAGATAATGTTTTCAATGTATCATATACATCATCACAAGCTGGTGCAACACTTATAAGCCAAGCTTATACTGTATCATATAAAACTTATGGTGATGAAAATGGAAATATTTATGTTTCACAAAACGGAACTGAAAATGGTGATGGAACTGAAAATAATCCAATAGATATATATACAGCAATTAAATATACTGGAGATGGACAAACTATAAAGGTTAAAGGTGGGACATACAATCTTACAGCTCCTATTACAATTCCAAAAGGTAATAATGGAACAGCAAATAAGATGAAGATGCTTACATCTTATGATGGAGAAAGAGCAGTATTTAATTTTGGTAAGAAGTCAGCTGGACTTACTATTTGGGGTGATTATTGGAAAGTATATGGAATTGATGTAACTAATACTGCAGATGCACAACGTGGTCTTACAGTTTCAGGAAATAACAATCTAGTAGAAAATGTTAAAACTTATAAAAATGGAGATACTGGATTACAAATAAGTGGTAGTAGTAGTGATACTATAGATAAATGGCCAAACAATAATCTTATTTTAAATTGTGAATCTTATGATAACATGGATGCAGCAATGAATAATGCAGATGGATTTGCAGCTAAAATTACTGTTGGCTACGGTAATATATTTAGAGGATGTATTTCGCATAATAACTGTGATGATGGATGGGATTTATATACAAAGTCTGAAAGTGGAAAGATAGGTCCAGTTATGGTAGAAAATAGTATTGCATATGGAAATGGTACACTTACAGATGGAACAGTAACTAAGGGTGATGGTAATGGTTTTAAATTAGGTGGAGAAGGAATAGCAGTTACCCATACTTTAAAAAATTCATTATCATTCAATAATAATTCTAATGGTATCACTAGTAATAGTAATCCAGCAATTATTGTAGAAAATTCTATAGGAGCAGATAATAAGAAAAGCAATATTGACTTACATTATTATACTGGTGCAAATTTACAATTTAAATTAACAAGTGATATCTCAGTTAGGACAACAACATCTGGGGCAGCCGATTATGCTATTGATTCAGTTATTAATGATGGTAATTATTTCTATGATGGAACAAAAACAAGTAATAAAAGTGGTGTAGAGATTAAAAAGGACTACTTTAAGAGTATGGTAATGCCAACAGAAGTAAAAATGGATGCTAAAGGAAATATAATTTGGCCAGATTATATGAGCCCAGTTAATAGTACAACAGCTGGAGGAACAACTGGTGGAAGTACAACAGGAGGAACAACTGGTGGAACTACAGCAGGTGAAACTACAACAAGTAGTAGTTCATCGCATAGCCACCACAATAATTCATCAAGCAGTAGTTCATCAACTAGCAGTACCTCATCATCAAATTCAGTTTCAAATACTGCAAGTACAACTTCAACAGGTTCAAATACTGCAACAAGCAATGGAGATGTAGCTAACAAGGTAATAAAATTAGATAATTTATCAAAAGAACAAGCTAAAGCAATAGAGAAAGAAGCAATAGTTAATATAAGTGCAATTTTAGGACAAGGAACACAAGTTAGTGCAGCTAAAGAAGTACAAACTACAGATGGTAATAAACTTACTGTAACAGCGTTAGTTAAAGATGGCAAAAATGTAGGTTTAGTAATAGCAGCAGAGAAATCTAGTGCAATAACAACTGTACAAGTAGATACATCAGCAGGAGAAGTTAAAGCAGTTTATAAATTTGTACCATTACTAAATAAATATATAGAAGTAACAGAAACTGTTGTAATAGATAAAAATACAATAACTTTACCAACACAAGCAAATGCAACTTATGTAGCAGCAGCAGATAAATTAGCAACAAATAATGTAATCTCAGAAGGTTGGTCAAAAGTAGACAATAGCTGGTATATGGTAGATAAAATAGGAAATCCATTGACTGGTTGGCAAAAAGACAGTACAGGCTGGGTTTACTTATCATCAACAAATGCAACAATGCAAACTGGTTGGAAACAAGATGGTGCTAAGTGGTACTTACTAAATAATAATGGATACATGGCTACAGGTTGGATGAAAACTGGGGATAAGTGGTATTATCTTAACTCAGATGGTGGGATGGCATCAAACACAACAGTAGACGGATATACAATAGGAAGTGACGGAGCATTAGTATAAAGTGAAACTTGATTCGGGTGGAGTTTGATCTCCATCTGACTTTAGGAAGAGGAGTTTCATCTATAGCGGGATTGTTACGGATGCTAGCTATCGGATAAAATAATAAATATAGCAAGAAAGGGTTGTTGTACAACTAAAATATTAGTAGTACAACAACCTCATTTTTATTTGAAAGAAAAATTAGAGCTAGAAGAATTCATAAATAGTTCTATAGGTATGATATAATTGTAAATACGGAATATTGAAAATAATATTGGCGATAAATTCCTAACTATTAATTTTAAATAACAATTCATAAATGAAAGTATGTTAAAGGAGTAATTATGGAAATCAAAGAGTTGATGTACAAACAAAAAAAGTATTTTGAAAAAATAAAACAATTTGATATAAAATTTAGAAAAGAGAATTTAATAAAGCTTAAAAAAATAATAAAAGATAATGAACAAGATATAACAAATGCGTTAAAAAAAGATTTGAATAAATCTGAGTTTGAAAGTTATCTAAGTGAAATTGCTATGGTGTATGAAGAAATAAATATACACTTAAAAAATATTGAAAAGTGGAGTAAAAGAAGAAGGGTTAAAAGCTCATTTATGTTTTTCCCAAGCAAAAACTATATTGAAAAAGAGCCTTATGGTACGGTTTTAATAATTGGGCCTTTTAATTATCCTTTTCAATTATCGATTCTCCCATTAATAGGAGCTATAGCTGCAGGAAATACTGCAATTATTAAGCCTTCAGAGAATACCGTAAATACATCAAGATTAATAGAAAAGATAATAAATGAAAATTTTGATGAAGAATATATAAAAGTAGTTGGTGCAAATGAAGGAAAAGAATGTGTTGAAGAATTATTAGAGCAAGACTTTAATTATATATTTTTTACTGGGAGCATTAAAGTTGGAAAAATAATAATGGAGAAAGCTTCAAAAAGACTTATTCCTGTAACTTTAGAATTAGGAGGAAAAAGTCCTTGTATTATAGATAAGGATGCAAATTTAGATAAGGCTGCTAAGAGAATTGCATGGGGAAAATTATTAAATGCTGGACAGACTTGTGTTGCACCAGATTATTTATTTATACAAAATGAAGTAAAAGAAGAATTTTTAAAGTTAATAGTAAAAGAATTTAAGCTCCAATATGGAGAACAGGCTAAAGAAAGCACAGATTATCCTAGAATAATAAGTAAACGCGAAATAAACAGATTATCAGGATATCTAAAAGATGGAAATTTATATTATGGTGGTAATTATGATGAAGAGACATTATATTTTGAGCCAACTATTTTAACGGATATAAAGGAAGATGCAAGTGTACTAAAAGAAGAAATATTTGGACCAATATTTCCAATTATGACTTTTGATAATTTAAGTGAGGTAATTGAATATGTAAACAGAAGAGACAATCCTTTAGCATTATATTATTTTTCAGAAGATAAAAATAATATAGAAAAAGTTATTAAAGAAACATCATCAGGTGGCGTTACTATAAATGATACTATACTTCATGTAGCAACTGCTAATATTCCTTTTGGAGGAGTAGGAACAAGTGGAATGGGATCATATCATGGAAAGAAAAGCTTTGATACATTTACTCATGAAAAAAGTATAGTAAAAAGAGGAACATATATTGAATTTTCATTTAGATTTGCACCATTTAAAAACAAGATAAATCTTTTAAGAAAAGTAATGAAATAGTATCAAAATAGTTTAAATATCCCTAAACAAAAGACCAGCATTAAAAGCTGGTCTTTTGTTATAACTTTAATAATATACTTACATATCAAGTGAAACTTGATCCAGGTGGGGCTTGATCCCCATCTGAATCTTAGTTGAACTTATACCCTCAAGGGGCACCTAGTCCAGGAGCGTGCAGCCGTTATCTCCCACTTGAAGAAGCGGGAGTGTTACGGATGCTAGCTATCGGATAAAATTTAAAAGGAGTTGAATTTATTTGGCTACAGAAAGTAAATATATACAGCCAATTAATCCAACTGATGAAGAAAGACATAAAATGTTAAGGATTGCGCTAGAAGAAGCAAACCGCATTGAAGATTTTAATAATATAGTAGAGCTACTTAGTCCACCAAAAGATATTACAACAATTGGATCGCCGGGAAGCTTAAAAGGAATTAAAGTTGGGATAATAGGTGGAGGGCTTGCAGGATTATCTTCTGCCTTTGAGCTTAGAAAACTTGGTTTTGATATTACAATTTTTGAAACTCAGGAAAACCGCATTGGAGGTAGAGTTTATACTCATTATTTTGATGAGAGAAAAAGGTTTTATGGTGAATTTGGAGCTATGCGTATACCTGTATCTCATGAAACTACATGGTACTATATAAATAAATTTGGCTTAAAAACAAGACCTTTTATTCAAAATAATGAAAATGCATTTATATATGTAAGAAATAAACGTGCAAGAAATGATCCGGAAGGTAAAAGCGTAATGGAAAACATATATCCAGAATTCAATTTAACGCTGAGGGAAAGAAATACACCCTGGCAAAAACTTATTGGTGATGCACTAGCAAGTAATTTAATAAAAATACCTCCATCAATAAGAAAAGAATTATTGCAGATAAAAAAAGAGTATTCACTGACAATTGAATATTTAGGTAGTTTAGGAATACGGAAAGTACTTGAAAAAATGATGTTAAGTGAAGGGGCTATAGAACTAATATCATGTATTGCGCCTTTTTTAGGGTCATTTTATTACAATAGTTATACAGAAAATTTGATTGAAGAATATACTTTGGATTATGCTTATAGATATGAAATAGTAGGAGGTGCAGTTAATTTACCACTTTCTTTTTATAATTCTTTAATGTCTAAGAAACCCAAAGAATACTCTAATATTAAAAGAGAGGATCTAGGAAAAGTGACTTGGAAAAATGGGAAAACAGTAACTGGTATATATATAGAAAAAGAAAAAAACAAGATTACCCTTAAATATAAAAAAGAAAGATCATCAGAAACTCTTAAGGAAACTTTTGATTTTATTATTTGTGCAATTCCATTTTCTAGTCTTCGTAATGTAGATATATTTCCTATGTTTAGTACTGAAAAGATGCAAGCTATAAAAGAAGTTAACTATACATCATCCCAAAAAACTATTTTTATGTGTAATGAACGTTTTTGGGAAAAAGGAAATGCAAATGAAAGAATAATTGGAGGAGGCTCTAGTACAGATTTACCGATTCAAACCATATGGTATCCTAGTCATAATGTAAGTATTAAAAATAGTCAAATAAGCAATGAAAATGTTCCTGTAGGAAGAAATAATAATTCACATAATGAGCCTGGTGTTTTGTTAGCTTCTTATAATTTAAATCTAGATGCAATACGTTTAGGGAATCTAGAGGGAAATACGCGTTTTAAAGAAATAAAAAGGCAAGTTGAGGATGTACACGGTCTTCAAAAAGGGTATCTTGATTCAATAGTAGAACAGTCTATAACTGTTAATTGGGACCGAGAAAAAGGATTTTATGGAGCATTTTGTTATTTTAGACCAGAGCAACAAAAACTTTTTTCATATGCAATGGCAAAACCAGAGTATGATAATAAGGTGTACTTTGCAGGGGAACATATTTCATTAACACATGGCTGGATAGAAGGCGCTGTAAGTACTGGAATGAAAGTTGCAAATGATATAGTTAAGTACTGTAAAGATATTTGAGAAGAAACTAATTTAAAATAGAAATTTATTTTCTATTTTAAATTAGTTCTTTTTAAGATAGTATCTATTATTAATCTAGACTTTTTAGTATAATGATAAAAGAAGGGAGTTATTGTAATGAGAAGAAAAAGAAAAGATAAACCTAGTAAAGTTATACCAGGGGTTATAATTTCTCTTTGCGCTTTAATTATTATATTTTTGAGTATAACAATGTATTTTAAAAATAATTTTTATTCTGGTTCTGTAATTAATGGAATTAATGTTACTGGTAAAACTGTGGCGGAAGCTGAAAAAGAATTATCAGCTCAAATAGAGACGTATGCATTGGAATTAGAAGAACGAGGAGACGTAAAAGAAGAAATTAAAGCAACTGATATAGGTTTGAAATATGATGGCAATAAAATTAAGGAATTAAAGGAGAATCAGAACTCCTTGTCTTGGGTCTCTGCAATTTTTAAGAAAAATGATCCCGAAAATTCTCAAATAGTGACTTATGATGAAAAATTATTAAAGCAATATTTTAATAAGCTTTCTTGCGTTAACAATAAAAATATAGTTAATCCTAAAAGTGCTAGTTTGGAATATTCAGAGGATGGTTATAAAATTGTAGATGAAGTTAAGGGAAATATAATAAACAAAGATGCTTTATATGATAACGTAGTAAGTGCGATTCGTACTTCTAATCCAAAATTAGATTTAGAAGTAAATAATTGTTATGAAAATCCACAATATACGTCAACATCACAAGAAGTTATTGATGCTAAAAATCTTCTTGATAAGTATGTAGCTTTAAAAATTACCTATAAATCTGGTGA
>Ga0302173_10000645_pt1 | contig 18487 bp, 15 predicted proteins | sample I_Fen_N3_1_FD_198785 | JGI IMG/M metagenome (GOLD analysis project Ga0302173, IMG submission 198785) | Peat permafrost microbial communities from Stordalen Mire near Abisko, Sweden - I_Fen_N3_1 | ecosystem: Environmental > Terrestrial > Soil > Wetlands > Permafrost | place: Sweden: Abisko... | reverse complement strand
ATATGGAAAAGCAAAGACAATTAAATGAAATAACAGAAAAGTATAAAATAAAAACTAATGTATTTTTGCAAAATGCTGTGGTTTATGCAGTTCCTATGATAGTTTTCAAATATAAAATACTGGGTAGAAATAATTCTAATGAAGAATGTACATGTTTTTATAATACTGTATTAAAGGATTTTGGAAGATTTATTGAATAGGTAATGTTAAGGCACATATATTGTGATTAACCATCCAACTCTCTGAAGTATATAGCAGGGAAATTGGATGGTTAATTTGGCTTATTTATATATCAATAGAATTAAAGTCTATTTCAAGATTATCATAGATGTTTACTTTAACTTTATCCGTAAATGTGTAAGTTATAGGAGCGTCATATCCATTTTCAGTTAATACATAAACTAATATACTCTTTCAATTTAAACTCGATTTCTCGAGGTTTTCTTGGTTTAAGAATTAAAAAAAGTAAAATATGCTATTGGTGGAGATTCATACCTATAAGTATGCCAAACTTCAATGGTATATTGAAGTTTGGCATATTTTATATGTATAAGTAATTATTACAAGAATTAGAGAGATTATGGTATAATTTAATTGGTAAATTAATTGTATTAAAATGGTAACAAAAGGGTGAAATTAAATTTTAGAATATATGATGGAGGAAAATAAATGGACGAATTATTAAATTTACTTAAGGTTAAACTTTGTAACTGCACTATAAAAGATGAAGAGATTATAAAGCTTAAAGCTTACATTGAAAGTGGAGAAAATTCTTTAAATTTAGAAGAAGTTCATAAATATAATATGGAAAGTGCTCTTAGAAGTCACTACAACATAAGAGAAAGTTTTTGGAAGCTAATGGACAGCTTTATGGATAAAGAAGAAGTTTTCAAAAGAATAATAAATGTATTTTTTGCTATAGGAGGAGACAGCTTCTTTAAGATAGTACATGGAAGATTTTATTCTGCAGCTAAAACTGTAAATTATTTAAAAGCTATGGAAGTTAAGGAAAAACTTCTAGTATGGCTTATAAAAACTTGTTTCGATCGTAGAAGTGTAATAGATGTAATTACAATTAGTGAAGAAATGATATCAGAAGATAAAGAAATACTAAAAAGGTCCTTTTTAGCAGCAGAAGATGATTTTGTTAAATTGGTCTTAGCTGCTCTAGCAATTAAAAATTCCTATGAATTACCTCAGGATGGAGAAAAATTTATAAAAGAAAATTTAGAAGACGGAGAAAATATAAATAAATATTTAAAGGATAAACAAACCGCTTTAGTTGCTCTTTTCACCTATGCTTGCGATAAAAATGAGCATTTAAAGGAAGTTGTCAGCAATATTATTAGTAAGAGTACTAATAGAAAAATGTTATTTGCTGGATTAGTAGACTTCATTTGTTTTTATGATAAAACAGCACAAAGTTATGATATTGCAAATAGATTTAATATAGATAAAAAGCTATATGTACATAGATTGATAAATTTATATGTTAGAGAACAAAATAAGAAGATACGTAAAGAAATAGAAGAAAGAATAAAAGAAATACCTTTAGTTTTTAGAGAAACTTTTGAAGATTTGAGGAAAAAGAAGCTTGGACAAGATAATTTTCATGATATAGAAGTGTTCTCTCTTGGCTTTTTTATTTATAGTTATTCCAAAGATGAATTGGATTTGGAGAATATTAAATGGACTATTGGAATAGTTTTAAATGGTTTTATATATAATGCTAGAGCTTTAGAAAATTTAGCACGAAAAGAAAAGGCTGGGATAATGCAGTATGTATTGGAAGGCAGAAATGAAGATTTATTAGAAGGCTTTTTTGATAGAGTTGAAGAAGTTAATGGATATGGAGCCTATTTATGGCAATATTATGGACTTTGTTTCCAATTAATTTACTCTATGGGGGAAACTAGAGATATTATACATAGATTTTTATACATATCAGTTAATACTGGGGAATATGGCTTAGCATCTTCAGTTACATTCAATGTAATAGAAAGTCAAGCTATGAGTTATATAAATTTTGCTAAAAAGCTATTAAGTGTAGGTATAGATGAAAGACATTTAATTCTCATTGCTGATGCAGCTTTAAATCCAAAAGCCAAGGAATATTTAAGAGCGTTATGTAATGAAGGAAATACAGAGCTTTTAAATATTGTAGATGAATTAAAGGGTGAGTCAAAAGAAGTAGTACTAGAAGGTTTATTTAATGCTGACAAGGAAAAATATTCTGAGATTTTAGTAAGAAGTTTATCGGATGATTCAAAGATTATTAGAGATAAAGCTGCAAGTCTTCTTAGTTCCTATGAAGGATGTAAGGAACAAGTTTTAGGTATTTTAACAAGTAAAAAAACTGCAGTTCGAGAAATCGCTGCTAGAATTTTAATGAATTTTGATATGAGGAAATTTGAAGCAGAAATTGAAAAGTTTGCAGAAAAAGAAAAAAATGAAAAAGTTAAGGTTTTACTTTTAAATATTGTAAATGCAGATTATTTAGATAGTGAAGTACTTAAAAATGCTGATAGCATAAACAGTTATTGCAGGGTCAGACTTAAGAAAACTTCTTATACTGCTCCAGAATGGATGGTAGTAGAAGGATTCTCAGAGGTAAAGTATAAGGATGGAAAGCCAATATCAAAAGATGTAATAACTTATTTAATAAGTAAATACTCACTTGAAAATGTGGTGGAAAGAAACCTTACAGCAGAAAAGGTAATAGAAAAATGCAGTAAGACAGATTTAGATGTACTTGGAAATGAAATTTTAAGTATTTGGATTAATAATGGTGCAGATACAAAAGAGAAATGGGTGCTTTCCTTAGTTTCAGCAATTGGAGGTTTCAATTTAGTAAACACTTTGAAAACACAAATAGATACTTGGTCTAAAAGTTCAAGAGGAGCCATTGCTTGTGAGGCTGTAAAAGCTTTAGCCTTAAATGGTAGCGATGATGCTTTAATAATAATAGATAGTATAGCTAGAAAATTTAAACACAAACAAATTAAAAAAGCAGCAGAAGAAGCATTTATATCTGCAGCAAAGATGTTTAATTTAACAGAAGAGGATTTGGCAGACAAAATAATACCAGATTTAGGTTTTGACAAAAGGGGAGAAAGAGTATTTGATTTTGGAAGCAGAAGTTTTACTGTAACCTTAGGATTAGATTTTTCTCTAAAAATTACAGATAGTAGTGGAAAGGTAATTAAGACTTTACCAAAACCAAACAAATCTGATGATGAATTAAAGGCTAAAGAAGCAGCAAATGAATTTAAAGCATTTAAGAAACAAATGAAAACTATTGTTTCGACTCAAAGTTTAAGGCTAGAAATGGCACTTGCTGTGAGCAGACTATGGAAGAAGACAGATTGGGAAAAGCTTTTTGTAGAAAACCCTATAATGCATAATTTTTCCCTTGGCTTAGTATGGGGTGTTTATGAAGAGGGAGAACTAAAGGATACTTTTAGATATATGGAAGATGGCAGTTTTAATACAAGGGATGAGGAAGAATACGAACTTATAGAGAATTCTCTCATAGGACTTGTACATCCTTTAGAGATGGAAATAGAAATATTAGAAAGTTGGAAAGAGCAATTTGAAGATTATGAAATAGTACAGCCTTTCCCACAGCTTTTAAGAAAAGTTTATTCTGTAACTGAGGAAGAAAAGAGTATGAATAATATAGAACGTTTTGCAGGTACTAAGATTAATGGACTCTCACTAGTAGGCAAGCTTACTAAAATGGGATGGTACAGAGGTTCTGTACAAGACGCAGGATGTTATTATCAATTTTATAAAGAAGATGGAAAAATAGGTATAGGTGCAGAGCTCCAATTTGACTACCTTGGAGTTGGTTATGAAGATGAAGAAACTACTGTTTATGAACTAGTTTTTTATAAAGCGAACACAGTGGAAAGAGGAAGCTATGTTTACGATGAAGTAACTGATGAAAATACCATTGTACCAGTAAAGGTACCAAAAAGATTCTTTAGTGAGATACTTTATGATGTAGACAGGACTTTAGAAGCTAAGACTGGTTTTGTAGCTAACTGGAAGGTGGCAAGGTAAAATATTTAGATAGAAATGTCACAGTATATGCGTTAAGTGATACTTGAGATTTTTGTGAAGAGGATTAGTTTTGCATATATAAATGGTATTTAAATGAAGTATAACTATAAGAGGAGTGTCAAGAAAAATGGGATTGGAACAGCATTTAACAGAAAAAATAAGTAATGTGTTATTAAGTTTAGATTTATCTTATGAAGTTACTGATAGCTTTAAAGAATATATGGAAGCAAGTGTTGGAGAAGAGGAATTCTTTAACAAACTTCCTAGTATAGATATGAAACAGTTAAAGAGTGAAGCAGTAGAAGCTGTAGTTAGTGCATATCGTTCTCTAAGCAAGCATAAGGCTGAGGATTATTTATCAAAGTATTTAAGAATATTATATCAGATAGGAAAAGCATCTTTATTTTTTGTTTTAGATAAGACAAGTTATTACAGAAGAGATTCCTATTATAGAGATTTTCTAAAATACGGTTTAAGTCCAGCCTTTGTTATAGCTTATTATGCCACATCTATTACTGAACAGGAAAGAACTTTAAGCCGTGATTTTATTTCATTTTATGATGGTCTTTATGAAGAGTATAAGGATTCATTTTCAGAAGCTATTAAGATAAGTAAAATAAATGAACAAGCTATAATTATAGTTTATTTAGCTTACAAGGAAGAAAGTAATGGAGAATACATCCATTGGTTAGAAAAGGATATGATTGAGTCAATAGGAAATTTATTTAATAATAGTATATCTGAAATTCAGTCAGGAGCATTAACTGAATATTTAAAAGAAGAAACTTCAGATTTAGAAGTAATAGTGGAAACTTTAAAAAATGACAGCAGATTAGTTTCAAACCTTGATAAATATGTCTTTAGATTTCTAATAGGAGTTAGCTGTACTATATGCGCTGAATCTGAAATGGCAAGAAGATTTATTAAATTTGCTGTAGCATTTGATTATAAAGAGTTCTTTTACGATTTACATAATTACCTGAAATATAATAGATACAATATAATATCTAATCTTGTGGATATGCTTCAAATTAAAAGAGAATTGTATATTGCATGGCTTGGAGAATCAAATAGCTTAAGATATGACTATACTTTTGAAAAAGAACTAAAAGAAGAGGCAGATAAACACAGAGAAGAATTTAAGAAGGCTGTGTCAATGTGTTTTGGTATAAATAAAGCTTATATGGCTTTTATTCTTTGGCAAAAGGGAGACGGCACAGAATTTTTAAACGATGCAGAAGATATTTTTATACATGAATTTTCTGTGTTTATGGATAAGAAGGATATTGGAAGAGATATTTATGAAGATTTTATACAATATTTAGAAGGAAATATTTCCTTCGACGATATAGATAAGTCATTGGAAGGCTTATTTGGAAAAAAAGATATGTACATGTCTTCTTTTAACTTTTCTAAAGTCCTATTTTGGTTAAAGGATCAATCACCAATGTTTAAAAGAGCTATGGATATATTTATTACCATAGGAAATCCAGATATATTAAGAAATATATATAATGATTATCTTAAATATAAGGGGAAAAAAGTATCAGAAGATGATTTGGATTCTTACATTGAATTACTTGTAAGCTGTGGAGCTTCTGTTAAAAATTATATAGGCTATTTAGGACAGTGCGGTTTTGATAATTACGTCAGAAATAGTTTAAGAAACCAAGTAGTTAGCATTATAGAAAAGCTAATTGAAACAAAGGAAGAAGAAGTAATAGAAAATATGTCTAATTGTAATGCAGAAAGCAGAAAGGGCATTTTGGAAATTTTAAATAAAACTATTGAGGGGACTAAAAGTACAAAAATTCTTATAGAGTATTTAGGAGATTCTTCTAAAGCAGTAAAGGAAACAGTGATAAAACTTTTAAGCTCAAGCGAGATAAGGCAGCAAATGGTGATACCTAGCTTAAGTTCTAAAAAGCAGGCAGTTAGGGAATCAGCAGTAAAAGTGCTTTTAAAGAGCAGTGATGAGAAGGTACTGGAGGCTTTAAGTAAAGCATTGGAAGTAGAAAAAAGTGAAAAGATAAAAGCTCTTTTAAGAGAAGCTTTAAACATGGAAAGTGCTTTGGAAGAAAAGAATGAAGAATTAGATATTCTAGAATACTGTAAGCAGGGCTTAAAGGGTAATAAAGTAGCAACCCTAAGATGGCTGGATTCTGATACTTTGCCAAAGGTAAAGTTTAAGGACAGTGAAGCTTATGCAGAAAATGAAATTATAAAATATATGATCCTATGTTATGCTTCCTGCATTGAAATTGGATTAAGCAGTGAAGCTTTAAAGGTAGGAGAACTTTTAGATAAAAAGGATTTATCAAAGCTTGCCTTAGAAGTTCTACAAAGGTGGCTGGAGGTAGGAGCAGAAAGTAAGAAAAAATGGGTACTTCCTTTTGCTTCAGTTTATGGAGATTATGAAGTAATAAATTTACTTAAAAAGAATATAGAAGAGTGGCCTAAGAATTCACGAGGAGCAATAGCCAGTGAAGCTATAAAGGCTCTTGCTTTAAATGGCAGCAATGAAGCATTAATAATAGTAGACAATATATCTAGAAAGTTTAAATTTAAACAGGTGAAAACTGCTGCAGCTTCAGCGCTTAAATTTGCAGCAGAGCAAATGGGAGTAGATATAGAAGAGCTTTCTGATAGAATAGTTCCAAACTTAGGCTTTGATGTAAGAGGAGAAAGAGTTTTTGATTATGGAGATAGAAAATTTACTGCCATGCTTACGCCAGAGCTTACTTTAGAAATAACCGATGAAAGTGGTAAAAAGCTTAAAAGCCTTCCATCTCAAGCTAAGAAGGATGATGAAGTTAAGGCAAAGGAAGCTTCTGCAGAATTTAAAAACTTGAAGAAGCAACTAAAAACAGTGTCTAACATACAAGCTATTCGTTTAGAAATGGCTTTGTCCAGCAATAGAAAATGGACAAAAGACTCATGGGTAAAGCTTTTTGTTCAGAATCCTATTATGCATAAGTTTGCTATAGGCCTTGTTTGGGGTGTTTATAAAGACAATGATTTAAAAGACAGCTTCAGATATATGGAAGATGGCAGTTTTAATACTAAAGATGAGGAAGAGTATGAATTAGAGGATGGAATGATAATAGGAATTGTTCATCCTATTGAATTAAATAGCGAAGACATGGCTTTGTGGAAGGAACAATTTGAAAACTATGAAATCAAACAACCTTTTGAACAGTTAAATAGAGAAATATTTACTGTTACAGAAGAAGATAAGAAGAGAAATACTGTGGAACGCTTTGGCGGAACTATGATAAATGGTTTGTCGTTACTTGGCAAGTTAACAGATTTTGGATGGATTAGAGGAGCTATTGGAGATGGTGGTGGTTATTATGCTTTTTATAAAGAAGATAATAACCATGAAGTAGAGGCAGGACTAAATTTCAGTGGCGTATCTGTAGGCTATGAAAATGAAGAAGTAACAGTGTATGATTTATGTTTTTATAAATTAGGAACTATGTCAAAGTATGCTTATATAAATGAGAAAACACAGGAGGAAAATTCGGTATCTTTAGCTACACTGCCTGAAAGATTCTTTAGTGAGATTCTTTATCAAGTGAATAAAGCCTTAGCTTCTAAAACAGGAACTAATGATAAGTGGAGAGAAGAAAAATAAAAGGAGATTTATAAATGAGTGAAATAAAAGCATTAAAACCTACCGTTGAAATAGTATATGCAGAAGAATTAGCAGCATTAGAGGCTAATGACGAAGGACCTAAACCAGCAAACTGGAAATTATCTCCTAAGGCTGTGAGAACTTTTATTTTAGGTAGCAGTAAGCCTTTGAAGCTAAAAAGAAAAAATGTAAATATACTTAAGAAATTTTATGGAGATGATACTCTTATTGAAAGATGTATTATAACCTTAGCTGGAAACAGAGGACTTATGCTGGTGGGAGAGCCGGGTACAGCTAAAACCATGTTAAGTGAACTTTTATCTGTAGCTATTTGTGGTAGCAGTACAAACACTATACAGGGAACTGCAGGAACTACAGAGGATATGATTAAGTATACTTGGAATTATGCTCTGCTTTTAGCTAAGGGGCCAGTTAAGGAAGCTTTAGTACCTTCTCCTTTATACATAGGCATGCAAAAGGGAATTATAACTAGATTTGAAGAAATCACTAGATGTCCAGCAGAGGTACAGGACAGTTTAATAAGTGTAATTAGTGATAAAGTTTTGAATATACCAGAGTTTGGAGAAGAAGGACTGCTTTGTGCCTCCCATGGATTCAATGTTATAGCTACTGCTAACACAAGGGATCGTGGAGTTAACGAAATGAGCAGTGCCTTAAAAAGAAGATTTAATTTTGAAACTGTATTCCCTATAAGTGATGTATCTTTAGAGGCTAAAATTATAGAGAAAGAAGTGGAGAAGCTTATTAAGGATTCTAATATCCATATGGAAGTAGACAGAGATGCAGCAGAAATTCTTGCAACAACCTTCCATGAATTAAGAGAAGGGGTATCTGAAGAGGGCAGCAGAATAGACAAACCTTCTGCAGTAATGAGTACAGCAGAGGCTGTGTCAGTATATTATCAAACTCTTATGAGCAGTTTTTATTATGGAGATTCTAAAGTGGATATGAGTACTATGGTGCAAAACATATTAGGTTCTGTACTTAAGGAAAGCCGTGAAGATGTGGATAAGCTTAGAAGTTATTTTAACATTGTAGTTAAAGGCAAAAGTGCAAGAATGGGTGGTAACTGGAAAGATTTCTATGAAGCTAAAAAGTGGATTAAATAAAGGTGGAGCTAGTTATGGGTAAAAGTATAGACAATAAGGATATAGAAAATAAAATAAAATGCTATGTAAAAAAAGCTTACAATATAGAAAGTAATGTAATTTTTTTCCCAGTAAGACACCACAGTCCAGCCTGCAGCTTTCATCTTAAAAAAGTAATAGATAGTTATAATCCTGAAATTATTCTAATTGAAGGACCTGCAGAAGCTAATAAGGTAATAGAGTATATAGCTCATGAAGAAACTAAAGCTCCTGTATGTATTTACTATAGTTACTTTGATAGAAATGCACTTATAGAAGAAAATAAGGAAAAGTACAGGTGTTACTACCCCTTCTTGGATTTTTCACCAGAGCTTTTAGCATTAAGAGAAGGTAAAAAGAGAGATATAGTCTGTGAGTTTATGGATTTATCCTATGGAGAAATACTTATAAATAGTAAAAAGTTAGAAGTTATGGGAAAGGCTCAGGATAAAAATACCTATAATGATGATTATTTAATGAAGGAAAGTATTTTTATTAAAGCCCTTTGTGAAAAGGAAGGCTGCAGAAATTATAATGAACTTTGGGAAAAATTATTTGAAATAGATGGACTTAAGATAAGTACAGAGAAGTTCATAGAAAATATGATATTTTCCTGTCATCTTTCTAGAGCAGGCTATAATGAAGAAATGCTTAAGGAAGATGGCTGCATATCTAGAGAAACCTTTATGAGTATGAAAATAAGGGAAGCGGTTAAAAAATACAGTAAAGTGCTGGTAGTAAGTGGAGGCTTTCACACTTCTGCACTTATTGATGGACTTGAAGCTAATGATGAAATAGCACTCCATAATATAGCTGAAGCTGATACAGGAGTATATGCCATGGCTTATTCTTTTGAGGAAAGTGACCAACTAAATGGATATGCCAGTGGAATGCCTCATCCTGCATTTTATCAGCGGGTTTTTGAAAATATTGAGAAAAAGGTAGATAAACCTTATGAAGAAGCTGTACTTAATTTTATTGTACATACAGGAAAAATTATAAGGAAAAATCATGGGAATCTTTCTACAGCAGATGAAATAGAAGCCTTTAATATGGCAAAGGGACTAAAGGCTTTAAGAGATAAGTATGAATGTGGAGTTTATGAGCTTAAAGATGGTATAACTTCATCTTTTGTAAAAGGTGAAATGGACGCAGAGGCACAGGTTTATCTAAAGTATTTGAGAGAGCTGCTTACAGGAAATAAAATAGGAAAGCTTTGTGCATCAGCAGAAGTTCCTCCTATAGTACAAGATTTTAACGAATTGTGCAGACAGTTTAACATAAAAACTACTACTTTAGAAAATGAAGTTTCACTAAGTATTTATAAGAGTAAAAAACATAGAGAGCAAAGTAAGTTTTTTCATATAATGAAGTTTTTAAATACTGACTTTTGCTTTATGGAAAAGGGACCCGATTTTATTAAAAGGAAAAATACTAATTTAGTAAGAGAAGTATGGAAGTACAAATGGAATACTAAACTTCAAAGTACCCTTATAGAACTTTCCATGCAGGGAGGAAGCTTAAAGGAAGCAGCAAATTCGGTGCTTTCAAAAAGGTTTGTATCCTGTGAAAATGCCTCAGGAGAAGCTTCGCTGCTTTTAATAGAAGCTGCACTTATGGGAGCTGAAAGTAGTTTTCAAGGACTTTTGCCTTCCTTTGGAGAAATCTTAAATGGTGATGAGGATTTTATTTCTGTTACAAATTCCTGTTACAATTTAAATTTCCTGTGTAATGCAGAGGTTTTACTTAACATTAATATGGAAGAAAGACTGCAAGAATTCTTTACTACTGCCTATAACAAAGCTATTTCTCAAATAACCAGTTTAAATACTGTGGATTATGACAATGAAAATGATGTTATTTCTAAGCTGAAGGACATTTATCATATTTCAAATAAAGCTAATTTTGATAGTGACGCTTTAATCGACAGCTTAAAGCTGCTTATTTCAAAGAATGACTGCAATAGTGCAGTTGAAGGAGCAGCTTTAGGAGTGCTTTATGGATTAAATTCCATTGATTCTAAGGAAGTGGCGAATAAAACGGTGCAGTATCTCTATGGAACAGGGGAAAAGCTTATGAAGTCAGGAAGCTTTTTAAAAGGACTATTTTCTACAGCTAAGGATTTATTGCTTATTGAAGAGGATTTACTTAAGGGAATAGACAGTTTTATGAGAAATATAGAAGAAGAACACTTTATGGCACTTCTCCCTGATTTAAGATTTAGCTTTACTTTCTTTAATCCTAATGAAATTGACAGCATTGCTAAAGATGTAGCTAAAGTGTACAGCACTAAGGAAGAGGATATTTTTTATGGAAAAGCTGTAAATGAAGAAGATATAAACTTAGCAGTATCCCTAGACCAATATGCAGTGGAACTTTTGGAAAAATGGCAGGTCTATAAGAGGAAGGATAAGGTATGAAGGAAGATTTAATTGGTTTAAATAGATGGAGATTGGTACTTGGAAAATTTGCAGATGACAGCATAGGTTTTTCGCAAGATAGCGGCAATTACTCAGAGCTTAGTGATTTGCTGGAGTTTTTATACCATAGGGATTATGATGAAGAAAGAGGAATAAGAGCAGAGGATCCAAGAGGAGGAAGAGGAAGTTCTAACCTTACAGTGCCGTCTTGGATAACAAAGGTGCGAACCTTATTCCCTAAAGAAACAGTGGAAATATTAGAAAAGCATGCTCTTGAAAAATATAATATGAAAGAGCTTTTGACAGATAAAAAGGTACTTGAGGCTATGGAGCCTAATACTGAGCTACTTAAAAATATATTGCAGATGAAGCATTTAATGAAGGGTGATGTTTTAGACACTGCAAGAAAAATAGTCAAGAAGGTGGCAGATGAAATAACTAAAAGCTTAGAAAATGAAGTAAAGCTGACTATCATGGGAAAAGTGGACAGGAACAAAAGAAGTGCTGTAAAGTCTGCTAGAAACATTGATTTTAAAAGGACAATAAGGGCTAATTTAAAAAATTATGATAGAGAAGAAGAGAGAATAATTGTAGATAAAGTTTATTTTTATGGTAGGGTAAGAAAATACAATACTTGGAACATAATAGTTGCAGTAGATGAAAGCGGCAGTATGCTTTCTTCTGTTATTCACAGTGCTATTATGGCAGGAATATTTTCAAAGCTTCCTATGCTAAAAACTAGTCTTTTTATTTTTGATACAGAGATAGTGGACTTAACCTCCTATGTGGATGATGCAGTTCAAACACTTATGAGTGTTCAGCTAGGAGGCGGAACTAATATAGGAAAGGCTTTGGTGTTTGCAGAAAAATTAATAGAAAGTCCTTTAAGAACTATGGTGGTAATGGTGACAGACCTTTATGATGGTTATAATTACAATGTAATGTATGCCAGAGCTAAGGCCATAATTGAAACGGGGGCTAAGCTTATAATCCTTACAGCTTTAGATGACAAATCTAATAGTTTTTATGACAAAAAAGCTGCAGCTAAAATGGCTGCGCTAGGAGCCGAAGTTGCAGCAATGACGCCGGGAGGGTTAGCTAAATGGATAGCAAAGATAATTTCTTAAGTAAGTTAAAATCTTATATTTTGTCTATTAATGATGAGTATCTTATTGGAGTTACTAATAAAGGTATATTTAATAGAGCTTCAAAGGATTTAAATTCTGGTGCTGTTGTAAAAATAACAGTGGAAGAAGCATCTATAAAATGTGAACTGCCAGATGGTAATGTATGTAGCATAAATGAAGATATACAAGCTTTTAAGTGTAGCTGCCCTTCAAGAAGTATTTGTAAGCATACGGTGATGAGTTATATATATGTGAAGCAGCATATGGAAGAAATTTTCAAAGGAGATTCCACTTTAAAGGAGATTTCAAATGAGGAAAAGAAAGTTTCTCAAAAACAAGAAGGGTTTCTTCCAGATTATTCAGAGCTTTTAAATATAAATTTAAAGAGTATAAAGACTGCTTTAGGTGACAGAGAATTTGGGAATCTGGTTAAACGAATGGAGTTTGGATTAAAGGCGGATATAAAGGAAGGTGCTCTTCTTCAGGTGGAATTTGATGGAGAGGAAACTGTAAAATTTATTTCTGTAAAGGGAGAAGAAAAGAAGGATATATCTATAAAGGATAGCAGTATAGTTAATAATTCTTTGTGCAGCTGTAAAAGTAAAGAGCTTTGCAGACATAAGGCAGAGGCAGTAATCCATTATGGACTTTACAAAGGTACCATAAAAAAGGAAGAAGTCATTGCTTTAATTAATAAGGACAGAGTTATAAGCAAAGAAGCCTTGGAAAGCTGTATAAAAGAAGTGAGAAAAACCTTAGAAGAAATATACTTTACAGGTCTTGCTAGAATACCTGAAAGCTTTTTAGATAAACTGGAGCAGGTAGCAATTATATGTCATAGCGGTGACATTCCTAGCATGGAGAAGAAAATAAGAGCACTTCAAGGAAAGCTGAAATTATATATTAATAAAAATGCCTCATTTTCTGTGGAAGGCTTCAGATATTTGCTTCAAAGGATTTATATCTTAACTATGGCTATGGAAAATTGTAGTGATGAAAAAACTTTAGGGGAATTAATGGGAGAGCATAAGAGTTCTTATTATGAAATTCCACCTATAGAACTTACAGCAGTAGGAGCCAGCAAGTGGACAACAGAGTCAGGCTATGAAGGAACTACCTTTTATTTTACAGCAGAAGGATTTAACCGCTGGTTTGCGTACACTCTATCTAGAAATTCATCTTACGATAAAAAAAGCAGTTACAACAGAGAAGCTTGTCCTTGGGGAGTGGCTTACGATATAGAAAGCTTTTCTAAAGCTAAAATAAAGCTGATTAACGGCAAGGTAAACGGAGACTTCAGATTATCTTCTAGTGAAAGCAGTAAAGGGGAAGTTATAGGAGTCACAGATATTCTAAACATATATCTTAAGGATAAGACCTTTAGCTTATGGAAGGATTTATTTTCATCAGTTTCTAAGAACTATAGATTATACTTTAATGAAAGAGAAGAAAATGATGATTTATTCCTTATAAAGCCAACGAAGTTTGGAGAAAGCAGTTTTGATAAAATACAGCAGCTCTTTAAAATGCCTTTATATGATGAGGAAGAAGAATGTATAAGCATTAAGGTTAAGTATTCTAGCCACAATAAGAAGCTTATAGAAAAGCTGGAGAGGATGGAAAGAATGAAAAACTATCCATTTATGTTCTTGGCTAAAGTATACCTCGGAGAAACTGGACTTAAAGCCGTGCCTATAACAGCTTACTATAAAGATGGTACTTTAGTAAACTTAACTATATAAAGGATGTGATTTCGTGGAAAATAATGAAGGTTTAAGGAATGTGATTTATGATATAGAGGGACTTTTGGATGGATTTTTATTGAGTGGAGTAAGTGTGATTGGAGACAGTACTTTAAGAGAAGTGAATAGAGTGGCAGTAAGCTGTGATAAATTAGGATTAAAGGAAGGAGCATCTATGCTTTTTAAGCTGGAGGAATCTTTAAAGAGGAAAAGACACACTTTGAATTTTGATGTGGATGAAGTTGTGAAAAGTATTGCGGTACTTGGGAGTTATGTTAGTTTGGTGAAGGGGAAGATGAAAGGGATTTAAAGCAATTTGTAGTTGAAATTTCTGAAAAACAGATTGTTATAGAGTTTGGAGATGGACAAGTTTCTGGATTACAGGATTATGCGATTAATAAATTCAGGCAAAATTAATATTAACTTTTTGTGCCTAGAAAATAATCAGTATATTTTCTAGGCACATTTTTAGATTATTTGAAATTTAGCTATTGAGTAACTTCAAACTTCTTAACATTCTTCGCTGTCACGTGAGCAGCAGATTTCTTGACTAAGACACCAGTATTAGTTGTAAATACTTTCTTAGTTATAATAGTATCCATAAGTGTGTTTATTTCAGCTTGTGTAATTTCAGGTTTAACACCGTTGATATTAAGGTTACACTTTCCACCAAACTCAGTTACAAAGGACATTACCAAAATATATTCCATAATACAAACCTCCTAAAATTAATTTTAGCCTTTAATAAGAGATGAAGATTCATTTAAAAAATATGATCTTGTTTTAGAGGATAATACACCTTTAATGGTGTCAGCAACAGCATATACATTGTCAAGGGGTGCATCACTTTTTACATTAGCGAAAGTTTTGTTAGTGTAGGTTGGGTCCCCTGCTTTGTCAACACCTTTTTGAATTTCAATTGTTAAGGATAATGATTCAAGAGTTTTTGTTACTGCCATAATTTTTACCTCCTAAATTTTATATTAAAAATAACAAGAAAATGTTATTTTTTAATCGCTAAAATTTTGCTTACATAATAGAAATATTTCAAATTTGGAAAAGTATAAACACTTTTTGGAATTTTTTTTTGCTTACAGTCATAAGTCTACGCTACCTTAGATTTATCATCTGAAGAATTAGAGGTAGTATCTATAACCACACCTAATTTAGTGGAAATAATAGTATTTAATTTATTTATTGAAAAGGAAAGTTGAGATAACTGTTTTTCTAAGCGAAACAGCAAATAAGCACATACTGCAATAGGGAAACCAACATTAGTGATTAAATTTAAAAATTCATTAATAGCCATAATTCATTTCCTCCATATTCATATAATTTTTTAATTTTCCCAGAACTTTTTTTTGCGCTTTGACGCAGTTACATAAGAAATACTCTTATGATAGGCATAATTAGACAGAGTATTTTTATGAAAGTACAAAAAAGATACTAAATTTTTTTCTTCATCTGTTAATTTGGTATTTATAGCAGAAATTAAATCTTTATATTCTGCAATTAAGCATAGATTTTCATCTAAAGGTTTAATGTCTGAAGAAAGGCAGTTTTCAAGACCATCATCTAGAGATAATATAGATGAACCATTAAACTCAGTTGTATGTTTACCTCTTTTTATTAAAGAAATTAGATTTTTTTGTATGGAGTTCATAGCATAAGCTGCAAAACGGTTAGCACCTAAATTGTATTTTGAGATACAAATAAGAAGTGTAGCAATGCATTCATTTTCTTTATCGTGATATTCATAGCCAGGAATAATAATTTTATTTGCTATATTTTTTATAAAGGGAGTAAACTCAGAAATTAACTTTTCCTTAGCTATTGGCTTGCCAGATCTAGCATCAGAAATTAATGTTTCAACATATTCATATTCCACATAAAACCCCTCCTAAAATAAAATGCTATATATAATAGAAATATACTAAAAAAGAATTTATATAAACACTTATTGGAAAAAAATTGAAATTTATTTTTAAATTTAGCTGAAAACATAAAAAGAGATAAGTTATAGTCCTTAACTAATAGCTGAATATATTAGGTATGTATGTAAAAAAATGAGTAGCTTATGTAGGAAATAAAGAATAATAGAAAAAGATTAAAATTAATTACTTCAAAATAAGTATACAAGTAGAAAAAGGAAAAGACAATAAAAATATGTAAAATAATTACAATATGATTGACAAGATAAAAAAGGGTTGTATAATGAAAATATAAAATGGAAATTAAAGGGAAAACAAAGATGTATTTTAGGGAAGATAAAACATTCAAAAGATTAATTTAAATAATAAAACAGAAAAAATAAGAGTATTCTGGATAAAGTTTTAAAAATGAGGGGAGGTTTTATCTTTGAAAGATATTATAATATGGCGATTTTCACATAAAATTAAGAATAAATAAAATTTTAAACAGAGCTTTGCTGTAAACGATAACAATATTTTTTGCAAAGTATACAAGGGGGTATATGAAGTATGATTAAAGAGAAAATTGAAGGGATTTATGGTAATGAAACAGGAATAATTTTAGGAGTTAATAAGAATAAATCTATTAAAGATCTTAAAATAGAGAAGTTTAAAATAATAGATAAAAACAAAGAGGAACTCCGCACTGAAAAAGAAGTTACTTACTGGTCGGATATTATAAAAGAAATCATATGCAAAGAATTTACAATAAGAAGTGGGAAAAAGGTGAGAAAAGAATTGAAAATAGTTATTGATGAAGAATATGGTTTTATGCATTGCAAAGTAGATAGAAGAATTGTTGGAGAAAATTCTATATTGTTATGTGTAATTTATAATGGAAATGCCCATAAAGGTGAGATAGAGCATAATGTACTATACGAATGTCAGCACAATATGAGGGTTACAAAAGCCGAGAAATGCTATGCCGCTTTTCTTATTAACAATAGAAGATTTATTTTTAAGGAAGTATTTAGGGACGATGACATAATAAATAAAATAATAGAGGAGGAAAAGAAATTTTATGATGGATTAAAGGCAGAAGAGTAAAAAGGTTATAAGTTAATTAGAGGACTAGAAGAAAATAATGTAAATGTAAAAGGTTTAAATTTAAACTGGATTCTTGAACGATTGGCTATACATGAAGAAAAATACATCCTTATGGCAATAAATATAGCTATTCAAAGAAATAAAAGTGAAATAAATTATATTACAGGAATACTTAAAAACTGGCTTAGTGAAGGATATCCCCAAACTAAGGAGGCGATGGAGTTTAAAAGCACAAAAGAAAAGACAAAGCTTAAGTTTAATAACTTTGAGGGAAGGGCATATGATTATGATGACCTTGAGGAGCGTTTACTTGGGTGGAAAAAATAAGAATTATATTTTGAGTTTATGGGAGGGTTTTATTATGTTGGAAATAAAAGAGCAATTTATAAGTTATAACAGAAAGCCAAGAAGTTCTATGGTAGTTTATATAGTAATTCACGATACAGGTGATCCAGGTGCAAGTGCCCAAAATGAACATGATTATTTTGCAGCAGGGATGTATTAAAAGAAATAAGCATTTACGGTTAATCCTTAAGGGTATTTTTTAGATAATCGTAATAATAGCGGATAGCTTCATCAACGATGGTATTTAAATAAACATTGTCATCTATGTGAATAGCTTTTATTTTACTTAAGATTCTTACGGTTGAACGTCTTAAAACATAGGTCCTTACCATATCAAATACTTCCCCATCAACAGGTGGAGTTCTACCATTTGGGTTGGCTTTTGAAGTTCTTTGATCAAAAATAGTTTTGTCATCAGAAGATTTATCAATAGTTTTATCATAGGTTAAAGCAGCAGGCGCAGAAAGAGGAGTGGAATTTATAATTGGGTTTGAAGCTGCTGCTTCAGATGCTGAAGAAGAATTGGAATTAGGTAAGACATAAGCAAGTTCATTTGAATCTTCAAAAGAAAAAGATTTTAAAATTTTACCTTCAATTATTGGCTCACCTTCAATGAGATTACAAATACTAAGTTCTTCCTCTTCCTCAACTGTAAAGTCATCTTTATATATATTTTTAGATTTTTTTTTATGCAAACTCATAAAAATCCTCCTTGAAATGGCTATTTAATTTATGATTGACAATTTATAAATTTAGATTATTTTTAATTAAATCATTCTTAAAAAAAGTATCTCTAATTTAGAAATATTTAGTTTTAGGAAAAATATAAATAGGCAAAAAGAAAAAAAAATATATTTTTTAAAGGCTCAACACCAAAAACTGTGCTTGACATAAAATTACCATTAAAAAAGCATCCAAATTCCTGTATTCTATAAGTGACAAAACCAATAGAAATTAGAGGGAAAATGAATGCACTTACAGGATAT
>Ga0302173_10000643_pt1 | contig 18522 bp, 12 predicted proteins | sample I_Fen_N3_1_FD_198785 | JGI IMG/M metagenome (GOLD analysis project Ga0302173, IMG submission 198785) | Peat permafrost microbial communities from Stordalen Mire near Abisko, Sweden - I_Fen_N3_1 | ecosystem: Environmental > Terrestrial > Soil > Wetlands > Permafrost | place: Sweden: Abisko... | reverse complement strand
TTTTTCTTGATCTTTACAAACAAGAGGAAGAGGCAATGGATGAGGTCCGAAAAACGATCATCACCGACCAGTTGGACCTTTTAGATGTAGAGCGTAACTGTGTTTTTCGTGGTTTTGTGGATAGAGTAAAATCAACAAGTAATTGTATTAACGATGACGTACATCGAGCAGCCATACGTCTTAAAGTATTATTGGAACAATATGGAAATATTACACGTAGATATTATGATCAGAAAACAACAGCTTTTAATAAATTGATACAGGAAATAACCGTTACCAGTTTGGCTAATGTTTATATGGTGGGACTTGCACCCTGGACTTTGAAACTGGATGACAAAAATAAAGCTTTTGATGCGTTGATGAGATTGCGCTATGAAGAAGTTGCTACTAGAACAGGACTTAAGGTGGAACTAGTACGTTTCAGACTTGATACTGTTTATCGAAATATGTCAGACTTGTTGAATGCCCAAATAAGAAAAAATGTAGCAATTAAATACAAATTGTTTGTAAAATGTCTGAAAGAGCATGAGCAGCTGCAATATGACTCACAGACCCACGTTGGTAACGGGAAGATATAAGGAATTGAACTCTAATACTGATATATGCAAAACAGGAGGGTGGTTGGAAGCAATTACCCTCCTGTTTATTTTAATAGTACTTAGCGAGATAGTGCAGTATCAGATCAATGTAAAAAGTATGTGGAAAAAAAAGATGCCAGCAGATAAGCCTGCCTAAATATAAGGAATGTGTATTTTGTGTGGTCGTAAATTGTAGTTCAAAAGGATTTTGGTCGACGATTCGCACGAAAGTATTGTATTTACACCCGAACAGCAGAAAAAAACACTATATGGATTTGCCAGTTGGGTAAAAATGGAAAATTAGGACCGTGGAGCGGTCTGTTTTATGCAATTATACCTTGATTATTTGATTGTTTTCTGAAATGGCGGCAAACTAAATTGTTTTGCCGCCATAATTTCTTTATCGTCTGCCAAATCAACATGCTAACAATACATTCTATTTAATAGCCATTATGACTAACCCAAACGAGATGCAGTCGCTCATCAAAGTTGTTATGACCGGATCGGATTTAAAACTGGTACAAAACGATGCCACCAATGATTTTTATATCTTAGGTGTAGAAGATACGGCCACTATTATAGTGAGTGATCTAAACTGCAAGGTGCTGCTTAAGCAGCAAGGAGTGGGGCAGGAGCTTGTGTCTGTCAACTCATTCCGAAAAGGTACGTACATAGCCCGAATTATAACTGCAACCACTATGGTGGAAAAGAAATTGGTAAAGCTATAGGGGGTACTAATTGCTGTTCCATTTATGGGATGGGTAAAATAATATGAATATTCGCATAATGACCTGTTATGATGAATTGAAAATTCAGGAGCGTAGCTCTGACATCTTTACTAGCCTTTGATTGAAAGATGTCAACGCTATCGCGGCTTATTTTGGCAAAATATTCTTTGCTACGACGATTGCAGGACTACGTCCCTTTCTATCATCCTTCCGTTGAGCAATCTATGACAGGGTCATTCTGCGGATAATCATTGTAATCAAACAGCGACAATGTATTTATTTCTATTGCTGTCTCATTTTGATAAATCGGAATGGGATGGATACAATGATATTTTCTACACGGCTTTAGCCAAATTCTAAATAACGTGAGTTCGAAATAAGATTCTTTTGAATCTTACTATTTTACAAGTCCGAAAGCTTGGTGTGAGCATTTGACTGAGCTCACGCCGAAGTTTAAGTCGAACGGATTTGAATGTGAATAATCTCGTTTGAAACCCGATGAAAAGACAGAACATGAATGCGAACCCCGTATGGGGTTTAATATAGAAATCAAGGTTGATCAAGTTAAGTAAAAGACCGCTGGGAGTATACCCTTAGAAAAAAATGATGAATCCCCTGTGCCAAAATCGGCTCACGGGATTTTTTTGTCTCAATAACTTTATTTTTTTAGCATTTCCTTCTACTTTTTAGCATTTTTTGCAATTGAAGTTTTTAGAAATGACGGTTGAACTGCTTGTTTAAATGCAAATTTGTTGTAGCAAGAAATAGATATTTCTTATGTTTCTTATACAATATCACTTTTTATATGTTCAAAAAATTTCAAACATGTACCCTTAATGTACCCCTGATTAAACGAAATTGTTTACTCGAAACGTGTATTTTTGTAAACTGATTAATATAATGTCTAAAGAATTCAAATACTAATTCTTTACAAAGATTTGCTTTCTTTTTCAAATTTTGGAGATCAATTGCATCTGATTAATTAACAGATGGTTGGAGTCGTTAAACAACAGCGATTTGACTCTGCTACTATGTTTTTATATGAGTCTTAGTCTCTATAAAGGAGGGAAAAAGGAACTGTTGTATAAAATCAATACTTTACGGCCGCCAATAAGACTTCTCTACTGTCTTCTTTTGTTGTAAAAGTACCCGAATTGGAGGCTTTTCTTGAAGTTTACACTGCATATAGCGCCGTGAAAATTAGTCTATATATTGGGTGGTATGTATAGTTGTGATTTTGCAGAATTGAAAAGTAGATATATTAAGGGTTATTATATGGTAGGTTAACCAAGATATATTCTGTTGGAAGAATTTTCAAGATCGGATATAAAATCGGATTGTTTGTCGGTTAATGCACCATGAATTGAAATGAAAATAATGGGCAGAAAATGGAATGCTCCATTATCGATTTATACTAGTTTGTGTGTTGCTAAAATATAATCTAATGTGTTGATTTGTATTGGGAACAGTTTGTAATGAGAATAAAGCAATATGGTAAAAAACAATAAAGAATTTCTTGTTTTTGTATTATTTATGGCTGTAACGTTGAGAATATATGCACAACAGCAACTTGAATATCAACTACCCATTACACCCACTAATATCACTGAAAAATATATGCTGCTCGCACGTGTAGCTCTTACAAGTACTAAAGACCAAAGTACTATCAGTACAGGCGTTGGGTTGCAAATTTATAATAGCGCTAGCACAAAGGGTAAAAATTGTGTAAGCCCCGGTTTTTATACTTGGGATGGAAACAGCTGGATTCGGCAATATGAAATTCACCAACGGAGTAGGAGTTGTTTTAAGTTAACCAATAATGAATATATAACCAATAGTGAAAATTTTATATCTCAACGTAATAATAAGTTGGTAGGAATTATAGTTGGTGACGATGCTAATACTTGCTATGGTACAAATTCGCTGAAAAATGTCACTATAGGTGCCGCTAATACGGCTTTTGGTAACAATGCATTGTATGGAAATTTAACAGGTTCGCAGAATACAGCTGTCGGATACTATGCACTCAAAGATAATATTATTGGGTCTCAGAATGTAGGGGTGGGACAGGGCGTTTTATTTAGTAACACATTAGGTTCTAATAATACTGCTATTGGTTTGAATGCGTTGTTTGGTAATACTGCAGGTATAAATAATACTGCTTTGGGACATGCTACACTCACAGCTAATTCTACAGGGACAGGTAATACTGCTGTAGGACAAGCTGCATTGCAGAATTCTACTGGTTCTAATAATACTGTAGTGGGACGATGCGCAGATAGTAATAAAGCAGTCGGTGATAATTGTATCGCCATTGGATTTAATGTAACAACAGGTAGTAATTCGGACTGTGTGAGAATTGGAAATCAAACGATAACTAGCATTGGAGGGCAAGTTGCATGGTCAGTACATTCTGATAAGAGAGCAATTGAAATTACAAATGACAATGTTCCCGGATTAGATTTTATAGACAAATTAAAGCCGGTTAGTTATCATTTCAATTTAGAGGCACAGGATAGTATTACGGGTGCAAATGTTGACACCTCGGCGATAGGAGTAGTTAGTTGTAAAAAGGCAGAAGCTTTAGTGCACGCAGGCTTTTTGGCGCAGGATGTAGAGGAGGTGCTAAAGAACCTTGGCTATACTTTTGATGTAGTCGTAAAACCTCAGAATTCATTAGATATATATTCATTGTCTTATGAGTTGCTTACAGTACCACTTGTAAAAGCTGTTCAGGAACAGCACATGAACTTGAAAAAGCAACAAGTTGATATTGAGATGTTACAGAGACTAATGAGATATCAACAGCGACAAATTGAAGAACTAAAAAAAGCGCTTGCAGAATTATTAAAAAATAATGATAAATTGATAAATGTCATTGAATTATGATAATCTCAAAATAAGTTAAAAATGAATTCTAAATAAAAATTACAGTATATAAAATGAAAGTAAGAATGTTTCTTTTAGTTGCAAGTTTATTGGCAACCACGTATTTGTCAAGTCAGCAAATAGCTTATATTTACACTGATAGTGTTTTGTTATCAATGCCAAAATATGCAGCTAATATGTCAGAATTTGAAAATTTAAAACAAAATTATCAAAAAGAGTTAGAACAAAATAAAATCCAGCTTCAAGAACGTTTCGATAAACTACTAAAACCATACGCCAAAGCTGAGAAGGAAACGTTAGCCGCATTGAAAATGCGTATGGCTCCAATTGACACCTTAAGTCTGACTGCGTTAATGGACGAGAATACAATTATTCAGAATAAATCAAAGAGCTATGATAATTTATTGAAATCCTTCTATGCTCGGGACATACAGCCAATGTTAGATAATGTTAGAAAAACTATTTCTGATTACGCTTCAAAAAATAATTTGACAGCTGTATATAGTATAGAGCAATTGCGAACTTCGCTTGTTTATATTGATAATAAAAGAGATATAACCAAAATAATTATTAACCTGTTTCGCAAAAGATAATTCAAATTGAAGTTGTTAAGATGCCGTCAAGTGCAATACAGTTAATTATATTGAGTGATATTGACTTTTTTGAGTGATAAATGATGGCTAGAAGTGTAAATAATGTAAACTAAGTACAGATGAAAAGAATTAAAATACACGAAGTCTTTTTCTATTTCTTGCTTTTAACGCTTATGCCTGCAATGGTAAAAGGTCAAATAGCCGAATATAATGCTACCACTAATTGGGTGTATCCTGCAGCTCAAAAATTTGTTGGGATGGATTTCATCAATTCACCTAAGGGGGAATTAGTGAACAATGGTATAATTATATATAAACGTAATTTTACGAATAACGGAATAGTTAAGTTTGTTACTACGCTGTCTCAAAATCCAGCACTAAGTGAGTTCTCTGGAACTCAACAGCAACGTATTTCCGGAACAGGTACTACACGCTTCTACAGTTTGTTGTTCGATAGTAAGTTGGTGAATAGTGCTTTTAGTTTGGAACAAAATATTAACGTTGCGCATAATGTTGAATTTAAAAAGGGAGTTGTACAGTCTTTGCAAACTACTCCTGAGACGCAGATGAACATGTTATCACTTGAAACCGGAGCCACTGTTGTAAATGTGTCCGATAATAGTTATGTAGATGGGTTTGTTAGTAAAACTGGTAATACTGCATTCACTTTTCCTGTTGGTAACGGTGGTTTCTATCGACCTGTAGCAATTGCATCTACCGTGGCGAGTACCGACCGTTTTTCGGCGCGCTACCTTTTTATAAATCCCGAAACTTCAGGTTATAATCGTACAAATAAGGATGCTGCTGTTTACCGTATAAGTAATAAGGAATACTGGTTGTTGTACCAGACTAATGGAACTTCAAGCCCCCAGCTAACTCTTAGTTGGGATGTAGACAAAACAAGTGATCGTATCCCGTCTAATCCCCAATTTTTGTGTATTGTGCGTTGGAATGGAACAAAATGGGTTAATGAGGGTAATGTGTCCACTACGGGTGATGCTCGGAAAGGAACCATAACATCAAACGTGACAGGCTATGGTATATTCACATTGGGTATGCTTGTTTCATCACTTCCAGTGGCAAAGGATGATAATGTAAATGCATATGAAGACAATGAAATAAATGTAAATGTATTAGCTAATGATACGTGTAATAATGGTGGTGTTGTTAAATTCATTGATTTTAGTGTCGGTGGAGCTACTTATCAGCCAGGGAGTACTGCCACAATACTTAATATAGGTACTGTGTCAGCAACTGACAAAGGTGTCTTTACCTTTGTGCCGGTGTTAAATTATGCTGGAGCACTTCCTCCAATTTCGTATGTTATCAGTGATGTGGATAATAATACAGATACTGCTAAATTGAATATTAAAGTACAGCCAATGCCAGAAATACATAAGGCGGCAACTAAGCCGTTTATGAATAGTGATGGTAGCTTTAGCTGGATTTATACAATTTCTATTCAAAATGATACTCCATATCAACTCGACTCAATACAAGTAGAAGATAATTTGGACGATGTTTTGAAAACGAAAAATTGCACTTACACAGTAACGACAATAAAGGCGAGTGGAGGTTTAACTGCAAACGGTTTGTATAATGGTAGTAACAATGTGCAAACTTTACTTCCTGGAGGAAGTGTGTTGGTGAATACAACTGATAGTATTGAAATTGAATTAAATGTAGATACACATGGTCAACAAGATACAGTATCTGTCTTTAACCAAGCATTGTTTACTGCTAAGTCAATAGTCGGGAAAATAGCGATGAAAACTGATGCTGATGTTACAACTAGTATTGCTAATCCAACTCAAACTGATATTCCAATAAGTAAAATTCTGGTTACCGAAGGATTCTCTCCTAATGGAGATGGAATTAATGACTATTATGTGATTGCGCATGATGCCTCAACCAAATTATCAATTGATATCTATAATCGTACAGGTTATATTATTTATCATAGCTCGGATTATAAAAATGACTGGGATGGTAAGGGTACAGGTAAGTATGCTGGTCAGGATTTACCAGATGGAACGTACTTCTGTTCTTATAAAGCGACTAAACAATCAACTGGAGAAGTAGTTACTTCGGGTACCAAATTTATTACAATACATCGCTAGAAGTTTGTAAAATAACACTCTAGTCTCAGAAATCGAATTTACTGATTTCTGAGATTGGATGTTGTTTTATGATTTAAATTGGCTATGCAGTTTTTGAATATTTTTATTTTCAAGCCTTTGTCAATGTAAGTGTGTTAATTAAAACAGTTCTGAAACTTGTTGTTTCAAAACTGTCAGGTCTACTTTATAAGTATGACATATATTCCTATAATTATGTGTTGCCAAATGCTAAATTTGGCTTCGTGTATAACAAAATTAAATTTAGTGTTTTTTGTAGAAAATTAATCGAAAAAAAATGTGATATGAAACTTAGCCTCATTTCTTCTCAATATTTTAAGCCTGATAATTTTAAAATCAAGTTTATGTTCTGTTGTTTGTTCTTTACGGGTGTAACCGTTAAAGCACAAAGCGAGTTGCTTTATTCCCAGTACATGTATAATATGATAAATATTAACCCGGCATATGCAGGTAATAGAGTGGGTGATAATATAACCTCTGTATATAGAAAGCAATGGGTGAATATTCAAGGTGCACCTACAACTTATTCCTTGTCTTGGGACAGGGGTAACGAAGATGTGGGAGATGGGTTGCATAAAGATAAAGCGCCCATGGGAATTGGTATACAAATTTATAATGATCAAGTAGGCATTGAAGGTAATTTAGGTGTTCAAGCATTTTATTCGTATAAAATTAAATTCAATAATTCATATTTATCCTTGGGTGTAAGTGCTGGTGTGTATAATTACACAGCTAGATATTCTCAAGTGAATGTAGAACATGGTGGTGATCCTTTATTTCAAGAAGATATTAGTGCATATTTGCCAACTGCAGGTATTGGAACACTTTTTTCCTCTGGTAAATGGTACATCGGTTTGTCGGTTCCAGCATTGTTACAAACAAAAATACATTATAATGAATACCAAGTAACTACTGGTGCAAATTGTCATTATTTCTTAACTGGAGGGTACGTTTTTACTGCCTCTCAAGCTTTAAAAATAAAACCATCAATTCTTGTAAAAGTAGTTAAGGGGCAAGATGTTCAGTTTGATTTTAATGTTAATGGTTGGATTAATAACACTATTGGACTAGGTGTAAGTTATCGGATGGGTGATGCCATGGTCAGTATGTTCAATTTGCGGGTAACACCTAAGATTACACTTGGATATGCTTATGATTACATGATATCAAATTTGAAATCTTTTAGTTCTGGGTCGCATGAGTTAATGATAAAACTCGAAATAAACGGTCCTAAAAATCAGAATGTAATATCTCCTAGATATTATTGACAATTAGTTTTGAACAATTATTACAATAAAAGAAATGAATAAATTAACGATAAAAATATTGATAATCTTTTTCGTGAATATTGTTTGGTTATCTCCAATTCAATCAAATAATACGAGAGGAGTTAACCCAAAACGGTTAACTCAGAAGGAACAAAAGGCAATATTGAAAAGTGCGGATTCAGCATATAGGGATTTTAAGTATTCAATTGCGGCTAATTTATACGAAAAATATTTTTATGCTATTGCTGAGATGCCGAAAGAAGTGCTTATAAAACTAGCTGATTGCTATTGGAAAATACGGAATTATAATGCTGCATCAAGAGTTTATAATATTCTATACTCTTCGGGTAATGAAGGTGTATCTGCACAAATTAGGCTACGTATTGCCGATTTGTTTGCTCGATCACGTGACTACAAACAAGCTTCTAAATGGCTTAGCGGACTTGCTGGCTATGAATCAAAAGCAAGTGGCTACATTGACAAAAATAGAATGATGTCAATGCGAAAGGATTCTTTAAATTGGCATTTAGGACTTTTAAATGTAAACACTGCCTATAATGAATTTACACCATGTATTGCTGATAGTGAGTTGTATTTTAGTAGTGACAGACCCGATCGAAATAGATCAAATGTTTTTGAAGGGATAGAGAAGAATTATGCCAGATTCTGGAAAATACCATTAAGCAAAGTGCAGGTTAATCCGATAAAGCTTTTGGATTCCTATCAGCCAGGATTGCAGAATGAAATTGAAGTAGATCAACATACTTCAACGTTAGATAACAATAAAGATGTAAATGTATTTTTAAATAAACTTTATACAAAAGGTGATACTTGTACAAGCGCTACCCTAGTGAACGGATTTGATATAATCCGATATAATGTAGGTGCAGTTTCAGTAGATAAGAATAATCGTTTTTATTTTTCAGCTAATTATTCGAAATCGGACAAGAATGGAGTAAATCGATTACGTTTGATGGAAGGTATTTGTTCTAAAAGAGGTCATCTCAAAATAGAAAAGCTACCCTTTGGCGAACACGATGTTTTCTCAGTTATGCACCCAGCTATCAATCGTGATGGGACTTTTCTTGTATTTAGTAGTAATGAGCCTCAAGGTAAAGGCGGGTATGATTTATACTATGCTCAGCGAGAAAATATTAACCAAACTTGGGGTGAACCTAAGATATTTTCAGACAATGTAAATACTGCTGGCAATGATGTTTTTCCAACACTAACTCCCGATGGCTATTTATATTACAGTAGCGATGCTTTACCTGGTTTAGGAGGACTTGATATATATAAGATAAAACTGCAAGATGCCTTAGATGGAAAATTGGATCCGGCTCATTTAAGTTATCCAATAAATAGCGCAGCAGATGATTTTAGCTGGACGCAGGATAGTACTGGTATAAATGGATATTTCTCATCTGATCGGCTGAATAATAATAACGATTTGTATAGTTTCTATTATAAAGAGCCGGTCAAAATGTATTCTGTAGATGATAAAGTGGTTGACCTTGAAACAATGAAGCCAATAGAAAATGTAACGTTGTTTTTGCTTAATAAGCAAGATGGAAAAGTCTATATATCTAAAACAGGCAGCGATGGTAAATATCATTTCGAGGTACCGGATGTAAACAAAGGTGTTATCGTTAGGGCTATACGTAAGGGCTTTGCAAGTTTTTGTCTTCCAGTGACTTCAAAGCTTATTTCCGAATCTACTAAATCAACCGTTTCAAAAACGACTCAGTATTTTGCTCTTAGTAAATTAAAGATTAATTATGTTTGGAAATTAGGAAATATTTACTATCAATTTGATAAATCAGATTTGTCAGATGAGGCCAAACCGATTTTAGATAGTTTAATTAGTATTTTGAGGAGCTATCCTATAACTGTAGAAATCAGTTCTCATACTGACAGCCGTGGAACTACCGAATATAATCAAAGGTTGTCACAAAGACGTTCGGAGTCTGTTGTTAATTATATTGTGGAGCGTGGTATAGAATCTAGAAGGCTCATTGCAAAGGGGTTCGGAGAAAGTAGATTGATTAATAGATGTGTAGATGGAGTGCAATGTACTGATGCCGAACATCTGGCGAATCGCCGTACAGAAGTGAAAATTCTTGATTATGATGTAGAACAAAAGTCACCATTAGAGGAAGTGAATCCTGATAATTTCAAACAAGGTGATGTGGTTAATCCTAAAGCATTACCAGTAGACTTTTTTGATGATTGTGCTCGAGAACTTGATATCCGCAAGGAGTGATAGAGCATTTTTAATAGCTTGTGTAGTTCATAATTGAAAAAAACTTAAACTGTTGTTATGTATAAATATCTTTCAATTACAGCAAATTTTAACGAGATGATGGTGATGATGAAATCTTTGCCAACTAATACTGTTATTTTTGATAGAAATTGTAATATTGTGGATTCGAATCATTCTGCTCTTGATTTTTTACATGTGAATACAGTAGATGATTATAGAATTAAGAGGTGGGGATTTTTAAATAACCATTCTTTCCTAAAAAAAATAGTGCAGGAATTGGCTTTAGGCAGGATCATTCGAAATGTTAGTGTTGAGGTAAAGACACCTGAAGGTAAATCAATAGCAGTAAACTTTAGTGCGTGTATGCTTTCAGGAATACGAAAAGTATTTATATTCCAGTTTTTTGAACTGCCCATTTATTCTAATAGACTTCCAAATCAAAAGCGTCACAGAATCGATTTGCATGATGAGAATATAATTAATGTGAATGAAGTTAATTCGGTGAGTCGAATGAAAATCTTTGCAGACAATGCATTTAGAAAAGCGCCTCATGAGCGTTTCATTGATCAGAGTGTAGTTCAGCAAATGGTTAAACGATATCCAATTCTTTTAAGTTCAGAAGCAATTATTTGTAGTCTGATCGTTTTAGGTTTCTCAATAAAAGAAATTTCTAGAATAAGATGTAAACTTATCGCCAATACCTATACAAGTATAAATAGGATAGTCGTGAAACTACAATTGAAATCACGTGAAGAATTGTTCGAAAAACTGACTAAAGAGCATACATATAGTAGTGTTGAATTAGAGTTAAAATCGAAGAATAAATATCTTGTCTGATTAGTGCTTATTAGAAACATCGAATTTAGAACATATACCATTATACAGTTTGACTCTGAGATTTTTTGTTTGATGACAGTCTAGTTCCATCTGAGAATCACGTACAAGTTTAATTGTCTGATTTGAATTTGTTTTTTGGTAAGATGATCCGTAGTGCATTTAGAAAAAGTTATGTTATTTCGTTGGATTTTCCTCCCAAACCCTGACTTTCTTTTTATCTTTTAAGAAACATATCAAGCAGAGCTTATATTCAATCCATATTTTACAACCTGATTAAGAATAGATTTCACTCAATCAATATCGCTGAAAATTCAAGTTTTCAAGCTGTTGCTTTTGTAGCGACAGCTAGTTCATTTCTCGCCTTAACTCGTTTATAAAACTCACCCAACCAATGGTCGCTTCTCTGTTATGTAAAGGCAGTCATTAAGACCGCATGACCAACATTATTCTTTTTATTGACTTTCTTTGAATTCAACAATTTTCCACCCAATATTCTATTATTCGAAATTAAATCAATATGTAAAGTTTTTTTTGACCATTCTGACATATCTATGCATGTTTCATATATTATTTCAGTTGCAACGAGTTCACTTATACTAAATATCTTTGTTAGATCAACTCCTATTATTCCGTTTAAATAATCAGTGACATTAAATATAAACAGATTTTCACTTTATATATTTCTCACTTCTGCCTTGTCTCTTAAATCTGAACCATTATCTGCTTGTAACTTTTGAAGAACTTTCCCTTTATTGATCACATTCAAGAATTTTATCTTTGACTATCAGATAAAGTTCATATGCTTGCTTGAGTTCAAATAAATGTCACATAGGCAATTCCCCTCTAAAAATTTAATCAGATCTTCATAATTCGCTTAGTCGCCAGTTCAGGTAATTCAATTGCATCCCTTTCTTCCCTAAGGATAGCTTTTGTATTTCTTTTTAATATATATAATCCTAATATATACTATTTTATGAAGTTTTATAATTGTTTTATATACATCACTTCTGGATAAGTGTGTAATTGAAGCATCCACTGACAATTTAAGTCGTTAGATTTTAGGTGTCGTGCATTAGCTAAATATAACTCAAAACCATACTATTCAAGTATTAAGTATAGTTGAACCACATAGATTGCAATCGATTTACCCGCAATAATATCAATATACCACTCTCTCATTCATTTTGCTATTTCATGTAAATCGACAGCAAAGCTTCCTAACGTCTTTACTTGTAATGTCATTTTCATCCGGTGGTACTACAACATAATGCATATTACTAACAATATCAATGTCTGCAGCATTTGGTTGTACTATTTAAAATCTATCCTTTTCTTCCATCTAATTTCAGACATTCAATTTTAGAAGCTCTAAGTTTTATATGTTGCAGATTGTTAATAATTTGTGTGTGATTGCATAGTGTTGTCAATTGTATCTGAAGCAGAAGCCTGATTTGGCAAGGGGTACATTTAGCCCATGAAGCACCAAACCAAAAGTGAGTCTTAACAACAAATAGCCTGGTTCATCGTTGAAACATATTTTTTAAATTTTTCTCTACTCAACTTTTTTATATTATGTACCCTTACTGTACCCTTGAATTAAAATAATATTTCATTTTATTCATTTATTTTTAGATATTCAAAATTGAGTCTTATACTCGTATGCTGAATTGATTTTTTTTGGAATTTTGAGTTTCATAAAATTTGTTGTTCGCATCTTAATATTGGATGTGTGTGAAGGATATATTGATGTTATATGTATTGTAAAATAGTCATTTATTGAAGCATTATGACAATTGCTGCTATTGTGTATAACTCTTTTCTAATGCACTACTAGAGGTTATTTCAAAATATGACATCGTCTCATTTCAGGGACTTCAAAATAATAGTATTTATTGTCAAAATAAGGAATATGTTTAAAGTAAATCAGAGCGATGCAGTTATTTATGTTTGTCGATAAATTAGGTTGTGTCCTATATAAGGTAAGTTTTTTTTTCGATAATTGTTACCTTAAATATGAATTTGGACTAATTGTTTGATTTAAACACATTGAAATTGAACGAGTGCTAAATGCACTATGGATTATTATATATATGATAAGAAATTTCCTAATTGAAGAGTTTAAATTGCTTAAGTATCTACGAGAATTTCTTAGTTATGAAAAGCTTTCGATTGATAAAATTAAGGATAAGTATGCCTTGATGAAATCCAGAATTATTAGCATTCTTTATTTGTTTACTGCGCTTGCATATATAATAATTGCAAAAGGTTATTACAATGCACATTATTACTATATAATGATTGCTGCATGTATTTCACTCGTTGTTTTGGTAGTAGAATATGTACGAAATCATGATAAACAACTAACTGCTAATAGAGCTAGTTTTTTATTTGTCTATTTGCCAGGTATGAATCTGATAATCAAAGATCTGTATTTTTTTAGCCATAAGAATATATTAATTAATGAAATTTTTCTTCATTCACATTTTATTCTTGTTTTATTTATATCGCTGAGTGGTCTAATTGCAAATCATCGTCATATACTTTTTGTAGGCTGTTTTTCGGTTTTGTGGATATGTGGATTTACTGTTTATTCTGGTGACTCATTTCTTTTATCTTTAATGTTATTGGATAGCGTTTTTTTTATAGCCATTACATTAATTCTATATTTTGTACATTATAGTATTCATGTTTTTATTATAAAGATACATAGATCGGGACAAACTATAACCACTCAAAATAAAGAATTATTAATTCTGTCAGATTTTAAAGAAAGGGTTTTTAATATGATTATACACGATATTAAGAATCCAGTTAGTAGAATTTTGGCCGCAAGCAAGATGGATGTAATAGAGAGAGAAGAAATAGTTGAACCTACGAAACATATACTTTTGATTGTTCAAAATGTATTGGATGTATTTAAAATTGAAGATTCTAAAATAAAGTTAAGATTATCAACATCTACGATTGATCATGTAATTGTAAAGGCAATAGAGCATGTTGGGTATTTGTTAGTTAAGAAAAGAATAACTCTACATAAGCAAATTACCGGACATTCAATATTAGAAATAGATGTGGATTTGATGGAACGAGTGATAATTAATCTGCTTACAAATGCAATCAAATACTCGAAACCGAATAGTATTGTAACAATTCAGGTAAAGTCTAAAAATGGTCGGTTGAGAGTAGAAGTGATAGATGAGGGTGAAGGAGTGGCGCAAGAGAATATTGATTGCATATTTGATAAATATTATCAAGTCAATTCTAAGGGCTCTGATGTGCATTATTCAACAGGTCTTGGGCTTACGTTTTGCAAATTGATAGTAGAAACACATGGAGGAGTTATTGGAGCAGAATCTCAGTTGAATAAAGGTCTTACAGTTTGGTTTGAACTACCGGTTGAGCTTAAAACAGAGGTAGCTTCCGGAGCTGTTATTGAGTATTCCCCCTCTAAATATGAATTTGATGAACGTGACTACAAACTAATTTTACACTACAAAAAGAGAATGTCAAATTTACTTATCTATCAAACAAGTGAGTTGATAAAGCTTTTAAGTGATAGTTCAGATAATTGCTCTCTTAATTTTAGGCTATGGAAGGATGAAATTATTACTGCATCGATGATGGGTAATGTTGAATATTTCAATGCTTTGAAGAATTTAGAGCTCCCCAGTGAGTCGAAGTGATATGGATCCAAGGTGATGATGTGCTTGTGAAGTTGATTCAGAATGCTTCTTTAGTTCATTGATAATGTTTTGGCTAACGATCTTTTGTGTTTTTCACAGTGCCGGGGGTAGTTAATGGAAGATTTTGAAGATACTTTATACATTGAACGTTATTTAATTTAAAATAGATATTTTTATGAAAAAACTAAATTTTCAATTCAAAAATGTAGTATTTGTGCTTTTGGTTGGATTTATGTCCTGTACGAATGAATCAACTTCACTTAAAGAATCAATGCAGGTGTTGGATCTTAATAATTTCTCATTTAATGAAGCCAAAGCCTTGTTAGAATCAGGAAGGTCTATGCTATTGAAGGATGGTGAGAGTGAAATTCCTATTTCTGCATTTTCAACAGTGTTGGATGCGGGATTGTCGGTGCCGGGTAATTCAATTGTATTGTATGTAGCTGATGCAAATGATTCCGTTTCTGTTTCATTATGTGATCAATTTGTTTCTTTTCGAATAGGAAAAGATGGAGATCAATTAGGTTATGTCTCCTATGTCAATGGAAATAACCAAAAGATGGTAGATTCAGTGTATGCTCAAGCTAAGGTGAGAACAGGAAGTTCATACTCAGCAGTAAAAAGATCTGTAAGTCAACTGTCGGCGAAAATAAACATTACTCAGGTTCATAAAGCCATGGTGACTACTCGAAAGCAAAGTAGTAATTCTTATACACAAAATGACTATATCAGTATCTCTCCAACTGTGGAAAGTAGAGCAATGTTAGCAGCATCAAGTTCAGTAAACTCCAACACAGATAATTCGTACGTATTTCCAAGAAACAAAGTTGTGACAATTTATTTACTTATGAATAGTAAATTATCAGAACTTCCACCTTTAGCTCACGAATTGGTTTGGGCTGAGGAAGATGTGCAGAACTCTATAGCAGATGTATTTAAAAATGATAAATCTAATATGCCGAAATTTAAATTTATTTCAAAGATTTGTGATTTTAAAAGCACCGAAAAAGCATCAGTAGATCTTCAGGCATTTCAGAATTATGTGCAGAAAAACAAAGAAGTATATCCAACTGCCGGAAAAGATATTTATTGTTTTGTGCGTAATGGAGATTGGGGTTATCATGGATATGGGACAGATGATGCTACTGGGGTATCGTGGGGAACGTATAATATAAATAGAGAATATAATGGATCACCATACTTGCTCTCTGCAACTACCGCTATCTTTCGTACCACGCTAGCACACGAACTAGGGCATATTTTTGGTGCCGTTCACACTACAACTCCTTGGTATAAATTGAATACAGATTTGATGAATGCAATTTGGTATATTTGGGTAAAACCTTATCACCGCGATGATGTAAATCAGGGTGATATGAATCGAAAAGCAATTTATAAAAATTTGAGGGAAATTTAGTCGTGTATTTTAATGATACTATTCGCGATTCAACTCCTATTTATATATTAAATTCCATTAGCTTCGCCGACCGTTGTTAGAGGCTGGTATTTAAGTTTTTGTTTACCCATCGGTTTTATTGATGAGTATTTAAATCCAAATTTAAGTTCATTCGACTGAGACTTCGGCGTGAGCTCAGTTGAATGCTCACACCGAAGCCTTTGGAATTGTAAAACAATGAAATTCAAATGAAACTTATATTGAACTCACATTCTGTTATAAATAATTCACTATTAATTCAATTTACAGTATGAAAACGAAACTATTTTTTTGTATAATGTTTTTTTGCATGGCAAGTACTTTAGTTGCTCAACAAGACTCAACTTCTACAACCCATGTAAAGAAACACAAATTTTGGATTGGTCCAAAATTTGGATTGGACGTAAGCTCAACTACTACTTCGCTGAATGAAATTTCCCAACAGTTGAAAGGAAACTACCAGGCAGGTATTTTAATGCAATATGGACGTACACTTTTTATTCAACCCGAGGTTTATTATGCAAGTTATAAAGTTGATGAAACCACTAAACAGAACTATATTAAAATACCACTAATGCTTGGTCTAAAATTCCTGGATTTGGGACTTTTTAGTCTTCACGCTATGGGTGGTCCTTCTTATAGTATGTTGCTCGATAATAAGAACCATCTAGCCGGAGCTAATACGCTGACATGGCAGTTGGGGGTAGGTGTAGATTTGTTTGGATTTATCACTACTGACCTAAGATATACTTTGAATAAAAAATCTATTGCTGATCAGGTATCAGATGTTACTAAGAATCCTACGATGTTAAATCTAACAATGGGGTTAAAGTTGAGATAAATTTGCCGTAAAATGCTGTGTGATATAATCTCAGTTCCACTTTTTTTTTGAAATCCAATTGTATTAAATTTCAATGATGGGATGTACTTATTAGGTTTGAAGTGCTTAGTTTCAGCATTGATATTGTAATGATCAGGGGAGTGGTGATTTTGTAATATTGTTAGCACTTAGAATTATTGACCGATTAAAATATCGTATTAAAAGAATAGAACCTGTCTTTGGTGTACAGGTTCTATTTTTTTTGGGGGAGTTATATAATGAGTTAAAAATATAATGCTTATTCATTTGAGATATTATTGCTGTAGTAAATAACGTGAGTGCACCGCCATAGCCGTCAAGCTAAGGTGTAAATGCTCTCATTAATACCCTGGGTGTGAAATAGCAAAACCAATTAAGTACTGAAAGTGCACTATCCTATACAAGTTTGTTTTTTAAACCAATAGAGTTTTATTCATTAATAGAACTTTGCTATTCACGTGCCGATTCAAACTTGTGCTTTCTGTACGTATGTAAATTTTGCCGGAGACGTACGAAAGTTTAGCTGCATATGTGTGCAAGTGAAGTTGTTCTTCTCATTAAATATTATTGAGTACTTAACTGCACCCCAAATCTTATTATCTTGTTGTAAATCTCAATATTGGAATTGTAATAACATAAACCTTAAATCGAACTAATATTAAATAGGTTGATCTGATTATAAAATTAAAGTTTTTTACCCAGCCAGTGTTGAGTTGCTGGAGCAACTCAACACTGGCTAGGTTTTGTAAGTGCCGGAATATTGATAAGTTGCTATACGTTTTCGCTAATTGATTATTTTTGACGTGGTTGATGTTTCGGTTTTTTTAATGTTGTCGTTAAGAAATACTGTGTTTATAGATAAAATATAGATGATGTACCCTTGATGTACCCTTGCTATTCATTTGTATTTATTGTAAAACTGTTATTTTTGTATCGATGAATTGCTACACAAGACTTGTAAGTCTGCTACGATTTCGTTTGCGTACTTGTTGCGAAACTCTATTTTTGCTTTGATAGAAAGTACGAGTTTTGTTTATACTGAAACTATAATCGTTTTGTTCTGAGATGATAAAATGTTTTTATTGTGTTTTTAGGGATGTTTGTTTTTCTTATATGAAGAAAAATAAACGCTTGTAAAACGCTTGATTTTTATTGAATTTTATTTTAATTAGGAGTAAGGTGTTTTGTTTTTTTTTACTATCGACCATGCTACAGTCACGTAGTAATTAATTTAGAGTTGTAGTAATTGCT
>Ga0302173_10000642_pt1 | contig 18546 bp, 17 predicted proteins | sample I_Fen_N3_1_FD_198785 | JGI IMG/M metagenome (GOLD analysis project Ga0302173, IMG submission 198785) | Peat permafrost microbial communities from Stordalen Mire near Abisko, Sweden - I_Fen_N3_1 | ecosystem: Environmental > Terrestrial > Soil > Wetlands > Permafrost | place: Sweden: Abisko... | reverse complement strand
CTATTCATCCGATTTTAATAGCGGCAATTCGAGTCCGTAATTCCAATTCTCATATCCGTATTGCAACTTTACGGATATGAAAACAACAAATACGATACCGTAAATCGATATTACGGTATCGTAAAGTAGGATGACGGATATGAAAAATCATATTGCCATATCGTAAATTAATTTTACAGTATCGTAAAATAGGATTACGGATATGAAAAATCAGATTACGGTATTCTAAATCAAGTTTACGGATATGTAAAGCCAGAATACGGTATCGTAACAAGGGATTACGAATATGGAAATATAAATTTAAAATATTTTTTTTAACCGAAATAATTATAAACGATTAAAACGATTTGATTATGGCAAAAACAAAAGTTAGTGTTGATTTTTCAACACACAATTTCTCAGACAAGGAGTTGACAGTGAAAGCCGGAACAATAGCGGATGATTTGACTGATAATCCTAATTTTCCGACCCTTGCAGAAACGGCGGCAAGCATTAAAACAAAGAATGGAATTTTTGCAGATTTGCTCACGAAGATGGCGGATGGTAATAAGCAGTTAACGGTAGATAAAAACAATGCCCGCCAACAACTGGAAAACAGTTTACTCAGCGGAGCATTAAAAGTACAGGATATCAGCGAAGGTGATGAATCAAAGATTCTCAGCTCGGGTTTTGATATTAATCGTAAAGCAACACAGGTGGGTATATTGGATCAGGTAATAAACGTTCAGATAAAACAGGGAAAACTCACCGGAAGTCTGGAAGTCAGTTGGGATACCGTAAATCATGCGTATAGCTATGAAATTCGGTATACCAAAAACCCAAAAACAGAGACAAGTGTATTTACACATACTACCAGTACTAAACATAAAATATTACTTGAAGACCTGGTACCGGGACAAACCTATATAGTGCAGGTAGCAGGTGTAGGTTCAGATACGAAACGGGTATGGAGTGTAGATGTGATTTCGTGTTACGTATCCTGACAGTGATGTCGAAAACGAAAGAACAAAAGAGGTGTTTTCAAAAGAACCGCCCCGACTAAATTAGTTGGAGCGGTTTTGTTTATTTAGCCGGGTAAAATATCAGAAATCAATACTTCTGAAAAGCAGCTTTAATCTTTAATGCTAAACAGTAGCTATAAAAGCTAAAAATAGTTGCACTGCATTTGACTTTCAAATTTGTGTCTCCAACAGCAGATAACAGACTACCGTATTTTCTTGCTGAAGGAAAATCCTGCTTTTTATAGGCCAATCCCAATAAAACGTGATTTACGTATGCATCATATCCTTGTTCATCAAAAGGTAATTCATCAGGAAATTTATCACAAATATATTTATAACATTCCTTCTCTTTTTTAAAGCGTTGTATAACTTTATCATACTCTTTAGGGCGGGTTATTGATTCTGTTTCAATACCAAAGGTCGCAGTAGAAACAGGTAAGCAAAAGAACCGAGTGTATCTAGCCAAAATGATCCAGGTGTTCCAATCCTGCAAGGTAAATTGATGTTGAATAAAATCATCCAAATTGAGATATTTATCTATCAACTCTTTTCTATACATCATCGTTGCATTACAGCATCTGAATTTCCCTGAAAAAATAGCCTCTTGCAATGAGACATCAAAAGTATCAGTACTTACAATTACTTCAGTTATTGTTCCGGTTTCCCTATTATGATTTCTGTAGTTAGTATGACAAACACCATATTCCAAATTAGCTTCTAAAAAATCAACTTGCAACTGTAATTTATAGGGATTATGCCAATAATCATCATTATCACAATTAGCAATATATTTACCCCGACAATGCTTAACACAGGTAGCCCAGTTAGCACCTAATCCAATATTTTTGTCATGGAACAGCAGAACTATTTTCTCTGGATATTGCAGTTGATAATCTAGCAATACTTCCCTTGCATCATCTGTGCTACAATCATCTCCAATAACTATCTCAAAATTAAAATTACATTGTTGGTTGAGAATTGAGTCGATAGTTGTACAAACAGTGTTCACTCTATTATATGTTGGGATAATAATTGAGACAACAGGATTTTCAACCAATTTTGAAGATTGTATCTTTTCCATTTACTTTATTGTTAATTTATCAAAGCCGTATATCAACCCACCAAATCAATATTTTGTTTTTGAGATCTGATTAATCCCTTTCTAAAATATGGAGGGTTAAGTTCAACTAATATGAACAACATAAATTTATCAGTAAATGTACATCTAAAATTATTTTCAACTAATACTTCTTCAATCTTTTTTGCATCATTTTGTCTGTGATAAGTACATACTACTATTTTAAGTGAATCCTTATTTAGTATTTTCTTTGCTCCTTCAAAGATCATCATTTCAGCTCCTTCAACGTCAATTTTAATGAAATCAATATGATTAACGTTAAAATAAGCATCTAAAGTAATATTATCATTTATAATGTTATTTGATACATATTTATTTACAATAGTCACTTTATCCTTCCATGGTTCAAAAGTTGCATTTAATGCATCTACCCACTCTGGATTTGCCTCAAAAATATAAAGTTTACTTATTTTATCAATATTATCTAACCCCAGAATTCCTTCAGCAGCTCCAACATCAATCACAACACTATTTTGATCAATATCAAAATCATTATCGAGATATCGGTGGGGTGATTGTTTATCTTGCTCAATTAAAATACAAAAATAAGCTATTTGTACTTCTGTTACTGTTTCAATAGATTTTTTAAAATAAAGTCTTTTCTCTTTATGAAAAACATAAAATAATCCCTTTTCTTCGTCCCTAAATACAAGGATTCTCTTGTATGAGTAATTAGAAATAAAATCATAAGGAAAAACATAGGAATATGAGAAATTTTTATTTGAGTAATTTTTTAAAAATTTTATCTCATTATTATATTCCTTCTTAAGTTTAGGATGAAAGAAAAAATATAATATAATTTTAATTTTAAGCATATTTAAACCCTCTTCAGGTTTATATTTAAAACCAAAATTAGTTATTCTATAATAGAAATGTCTAAGAATTATTCTTTGCTTATATGGAATTTTATAATATAATAATAGCATTTTTTTCGTCTTTTAATTTTACTCGTTAAATATTTATATTGTATTTCACTCTGACAAATAATTTTAATATTCACATTAAATTAATTTTCAGTTGAAATCCAACTTTAAATCAGAATAAATAAATTATGATTCAAAACCATTTTTCCCATTTATACAATACCCTTTCTACTATCCAAAACATTTTACGTGTTATCAAATATCGATTTATTCGTTTCATTTGTTCAATAGGAAATGCCCAACTTTCATAATCTTTTAAAACTGATATAGGTAGTATTCCCGAGAGGACTTGTAACCGTTCTTCTTTATCCAACCTTGAATTTACAGTACTTATTCCAGTCATATCAAAAATAGTGACATCAATATCTTTATAAATAGGAATTACTCCATTTAAGGCAATAACCTGAAGATACCATTTCCAATCCGATACAATTTTTAGCGATTCGTCGTACAAACCATAAGTGTCAAATAAGCTTCGTTTGATATAGGCAGAAGAATGATTCAGTGTTCCAATATAAAAATCAAGTATCGTAGGTATTCTTCCTGCAAAACCCCTATCTCGGTGTATTCTTTTTGGAAGAGGTTTCAGCATATTTCCATATAAGATTGAAGACCTCACCCCTACCCTCTCTCCTTGAGGAGAGGGGAAAAGATAGGCTAACATTTTCTCAGTTACATCATTTGCAGCTAATGTATCTCCGGAATTTAAGAACTGGATATATTCTCCCTTTGCCATACGGATACCTTTATTCATTGCATTGTATATACCGGAGTCAGGTTCTGAAATCCAGCAAAAGTGTTCTAATGAAGAATGATTAAACTGTTTAATTAACTCAATACTTCCATCGTTGGAGTTTCCATCTATAACGATATATTCAAAATCGATGAAAGTCTGACTAAAAACACTATCCATAGTTTTACGCAGACCTTCTGCGTTATTACGATTTATGGTGATAATTGAAAGTTTAATTTCCATACTGTAAATAGTCAATTATATCGTTGATAATAGTTTTACTTGATCAATAAATTCTCTTATATAATCACTCTGCTTTACAAACATTGGTGGAATAGACCAATTGTATTCTCTAAGGTATTTCAACAGCTGTTCGTCGGTATTATAAATAAACAATCCTTTGTGTTCATAATTACTTCTTGCAGCATCTGCATTAATCAAAACCGGAATACCTGCGATCAGCATTTCAGGTACTCTTGTCAACGCACCAGTACTTACTTGCTGATGTATTAATACTGCATCAACATTCATCAAAAGATTATTCAATTCAATATCAGAAAGTGTTCCATGTAAGATGATTTGAGGCGATTCACCAACTTCATCTTTAAGTCGTTCTGTTTGAAATCCGCCAACATGCAACTCTACACTTGGCTTTTCTTGTTTACAGAGACTAATCATCTCTAACATTCCATTATAAGTGGGTGGATTAGTTGCAGAACCTAGGAGTAATATTTTGGGTGTCAAATTAGAGATAACCCTTTGTTGCCTTATTTCTCTAATTTCTAATAATATTTTTTCAACATCCTTAGGAGGATAGTATGGCAAATAAAATGCATTAATGCCATACAGCTTCAACAGCCAACATTCCTCTCTGGATATTGTGAACACAGCTTTACATAGTGACAACCCTTTTAATTCATTTTGAAACCAGTCAGGGCTTATTTTCCCAGAAAAACCATCTTTCTGTGTTGGTACCAGTGATTCAAGATTATGCGGTAAGGCTATAATGGGAACATTATTTTCTTTCATAAGGAAAGGATAAGCAAAATTATTTGAAACTGTGCTTTCCCAAAGAAATAATATTGATTGATTCTTATATTTATCAACAATTATTGGAATACGTAATGCTACTATTTTTAAAATACTCCAATAACGCTTTATACTTCCAATTTCTTTAAACGTAAAAGTTTTTTGAACAAATAGAAATGATCTACAAATATATACAACTAAATCTTTTAATGAGAACTTGCTTAATGCAAATTTTTCATCTTCGAATGGAATTCCAGCACCCATCAATATTTCTCTTATTTGAGCACTTCGTTTTGACCCACCATCCCCCAGAGGATTAGAATCAAATTTTGTATGTCGAATAATTATTCTCTCCATTTGATTAGTTTATTTATCGGAATCGTGCTTAATCGTAATTTATTATAACCTTCAGTCATGCCCCAGGGAGTTGACGTATAATACAAATAAAAAATATTATCCTTAATAAAACCACTGGATTTATAAAGATTCATACGCGGAACTTCGTATTTCTCGCAATAATGAGCATTTATCAAAGGAGATCTTTTCATTGTAAAATGCACATAATCTTCCGACTCCGCAAACATAATATTTTCACCCATATTAGAGCAAGCTATCATATATAATTGTTCCTGATATTCCAACAAATCAAAATGCCACAAGTCAAATTTTAAGGGTTTAGGTATAAACCATAAATGATTACCTATCCTTTTTTGTTTTAATTTATCACAGGTATAAACCGAACGAAATGGAGTAAGCGTTTTCAATTGGAAGTCGGGAACCTCTAACGAAGTACCTTCCCAAATAGCAATTCCTTTATTAATAGGATTAGGTTTATATTGATACCAGGTAGCATAAAAATAATAACGGTCGCCTTCATTCGTATTTCTCTTTATCAAAACAGGAGATTGCTCGGTATCGGAATCGATATGATCATCGGTCATATATACAACCTTTTCGCTAAACGTAATTCCATCAAAAGTATACATCCCTACAGTTGCTTTCTGGCAACCCAATTCATTACACAAGGGTGTTTGATATTCTCTCCAAAATACATATAATTTGTTGTCCTCTCTGAAAAGAAGCGGATCGGAATTATATCCGCAATCATGCGCTTCACAGACGACTACCCCTTCTCCAAAATCCGATACATCATTTGTTTTATACAAAATGGGATTTTCAAGCTTATTCTCATAAAAATACCAGGGAGTTTGAACTACCCAATAGTGGTATCCGGCAAACGGAGTTTCATAATACCGAATACAGGGGTGTAAACAATCATTATGGTACTTTTCCTCGGGAGTTTTTATATCAACAACTTTACCTATCGGCATACTTTGATGTGGATAAAACCGCAGCCATAAAGCCAGCAAACCAAGTAATATAACGCAGAAAAATAGAATGGTTATCACTATCATGACTCAATAAGCTTTATATACCGACTTGCTATTTCAGTTGCAGATCTTTCTTTGTTAAATGCAACTATATCTACTTTTAATTGCTTTTGAAGTTCCTCTGAGCGTAGTATACTTACACATTTTTCAATCATTTGTTCCATATCACAATAGGGAACGAGGTAGCCTGTTTTGTCATTCAGCACAATGTCTGCATTTCCCCCAATTTCAAAAGCCACACACGGTATACCTATAAACAACGCTTCAATAAAAGCCATGGAGTAATTTTCGGTATGCGTTGGAGACACACAAAGGGCACAATCCTTTACCTGTGCGAGATTTTGTTCATTAGATATATCGCCCGCTGCAAATATATGCAAATGATACTGTTGAAGAAAAGATAATTCAAACTCCTGAGCAGTACTTAATTCTCCTGAAATATAAAAGGCCACCTGATTATTAAGCGCTCTACTTATCCTGCGTATAAGTTCCACCACAAACTGTGCCCCCTTTGTTTTCATACCCCCTGCAGGTATATAAACAATAGGAAAACTTGAGTCAATCCCCAATAATAGATGCAAGTCAATCTTTTCAACCGATTGTATGTAAGTATTATCTACTATATTTGGCAATACAACAATGGGCTTATCAAACTTGAGTGATTGCTGAAACAGACTTTTCATATAGTTGCTTACACAAATAACGACATCTATTTTAGCGAGGGACTTCTGTTCAACAGCTATTGCTTTTTGAGCATCGACTAATGAATGTTCTGTCATTAAAGGATTTCCTATGTATTGCATAGCATTATGATGACAAATATGGAAATATCGGGCACCGGATATCTTTATAAGACTACTTCCCGGCACACCATTGCTAGGGAGAAAAACAATTTGTGGATTATATTCTATTAATAGGTTATTTATTTTTTTTGCAGCCATACTAGCCCGTTGCAAAAGATAGTGCTGAAATTTCAACTCATCATCTACCGGTTTCTTCAATATCCACTGGTCTATCTTTCTATGAATATAATTATATCTATTAAGTCGTTTTATTTCTCTCGCGGTTAATCCAAACCGAATAATATCATTCGTCAGAGAAGGATTTCTATCACTTGCAGTACCATCGTCGTTAAACGTAAAAACCTTTACCTCATAACCATGATTGCGAAGTTGTCGATATAAATTATAATGTGCACTTGCAACACCACCTCCCCCACTCAAAGGTGGAAACGTTGTTGAGATAATTGCAATTTTCTTCATATTCTATTTGAAAAATCGATAAATAAGCAATACATAATAATAAAAAACAACTAACTTGTGATGTTGGAAAAATCGTTTCTTTATGGAGTCATTAACTTCTTTCGAATAATTATAAGTCACCTTCAACCGAAGCCATCTACGAGCATATTTTAGCGAGTAGGCTGTTGACTTTAATGAATTCTGCTGAACAACATAATCTAAAATTTCAACTCCTTCTAAACAAGAAGCACCTGCAACTTCCGCTTTCGAAGAACTATTCAAATTATGTAACCGATAATTACTATATGCCTTGTTCAGAGCCAATACATCCGCTTGTTCGCTAAGCAATATATAGAAAAACCAGTCGCCACAAAGCTTCATATGTTCGTATAAAGTCGTATCAATATGTGGATATAAGTTCTTCCGAAATAAAGTTGAGCTCACATTGGGTATCTCGTTCTCATACAGCATTTTATTCAGTATATACTCCTTCCCGTTGTATACATCAATGGGTTTATCTTTTAAGGTTGGCAGTACTTTTATTCCACTCTCATCAACCCAATGATTGGTACAATATAACAGACCTACAGTAGTATGAAGCAGTGCCTGTTCCATTAATTTTTCCAGAAACTCGGGTTCGGCATAATCATCACTCTCGGCAATCCATATCCAATCACCACTAGCAAGTTCAATGCCTTTATTCCATTGTTTAAAAGGGGTTCCACCATTGTTTGTATTGTACACAATATGACTTAGGTTGGGATTAGATCTGTATGATTCGATTATCTGTTTACTATTATCAGTCGAACAATCGTCCAAAATTATCACTTCAAAATTGGAATAGCTTTGTTGGAGGATGCTATCAATACGTTGGCGGAGGTATTGTGCATGATTATAATTGGGTATGATAACGGATACTGTTGGCATTACTTCCTACTATATGAATAAAATTAGGTTGATCTATCGAAAAAAACTAAGTAACTTTCTTTTTGCCTTTCCACACTTTTTGTAAAACGGCAACAAATGCAGTTTATCCAGTTTCAACATAACTAAATCCCGTTGTGTTTTTGGTTGCCAACTCTGCGCAGCGTGATGATACAATACAGAGTCTTTAGTTTTAATGCCACCATCATATGCAAACACATCTGAAGGATAAATAATCATATTATTTTCTAGCTTTTGCATTTCATCTATATATCTAAAACCATATTTTACAGCTTTCAGCGCTAATATACCATCTATAATTATAGAATTAAAATTTCCATCTTTATAAACTGGATGTATAATATAGAAATCCAGGCAATCTTTTATTAGATTATTACCTGCTTTAGCACCAATTACTGCAGACACAAATCCTAGCCAGGGAATCTGAAAACTATTTTTGCTGATAGGCAAATAATTATCATCCAGATGCAACTTGCCTTCTTTTTCAAAATCATCCTTATATATTTCAACTCCTGAGAAAAAATCGCTATCTAAAAAAGAATCTAATGGTTCAAATAATTCAACATCGGTATCTAAATAAACGCCCCCATAATTATAGAGAACATGCAATCTTGCCACATCTGCCACGAATGCAAATTTCTTATTGTTATAGGCTTCCTTTACATAAGGATAAGAATCTATATCAAAATTATCTTCATTCCAACATTGAATTTTCCACGAAGGCATAAGTTTACTCCATGTTCTTATACAATCTTTGTGTGAAGCAGGGATTAAACCTTTACCAAACCAACAAAAATGGATAATTTTAGGAATCATATTGTTTAGCTTTTATTTCACAAACTTTTAAAATATCTGGTGACTTTTTTATATGATAAAATAAATTTGCACATCAGTTGATGTCCCTTTGAATCAACGTATCTTTTATATTCTAACTGAACTTGTGCTAATTCATTATTCAACCGTTCATTTTCCTTAAGTATTTCGTTTAAAGCGGCTTCAGTAAATCTTAAATAATCTAATTTATTACTTTCCGATTTATCTTCCAAAACATTTCTTATAGCAGTCAAATAAACATAACCATTTTTTTTATCAGGTTCTATATGACAGCCTTCCGCCCATTCATTCCAAGCATTAATAAAAACAAATTGTTGATTTTCTGGTAAGACCCTCTTTGTATATTGTACTGACCTATAAAGAAATTGTTCGAACAGCTCAGGCGTATTATTTACAAAAATTCCAGCATGTGTAGCTTTTCTAGAGGAATTATCCCAACCATTATAAACGCAACGAAACCATGGAAAATTTTTATCAGATTTTAGCGTCCTCTTCTTCACTGAAGCTGGATAATCTATAATATCGTTTTCACTTATCGTATTTAAAACAAATGGGGATTTCTTGACATCTGGAGCAAATTCCATAGCCGCATCAAATCCAATCTTTAGTGGATCAATATCATCTCTGAAATTTTCAACTCTAACTAGGTACAAATCCTTGAAACCAAAACTCTTTGCCTCGTCACGCCAGACTCTCGCAGTTTCTTTAATATCGGGAAGAAGCTCTGTGCGGTAAACTATAAAAACCGGTTTATTGTCAATGGTTATATATCTTTTATCCGAAAATACATTTTTGCACAAAAATCGAATGTGTTTCAAATCATCTTCACTTGAATAATGTTGCTCTTGGATAATTTCATTTTCACTACCATCCCAACGTTTCGACCAATTTTCATTAGCCCAGATATATAGAAATGGGAAATCCGGAGTTCCAGACCTCAACATGTTATCAAGAGGAGTCTCCAACAAGCGTTTACCATTAAACCAATAGTGATAAAAAGCAAAACCATAGATACCAGATGTCTTAGCCATGTCTGCTTGTTTAACAAGAACGGTCGGATCACTCAGATCGTAATAACCGACATCTTCATGAGGTTCATGAGGCTGATAGTGCCCTTCAAAAAGTGGCTTTGCTTTACGAACATTAGTCCATTCTGTAAATCCCTCTCCCCAAGCTTTATTATTTTCAGGTATAGAGTGATATTGGGGAAGGTATATAGCTAGTGGTTTAATCATTAAAGATACTTTGTTAATACATGTTTAATTTTATCCATAATATCTAAAAATTTCATATGCGGATAAAGCTTATAAATTCGTTTTTTAAATTCTTTATATGATATATTATCTTCGAATATGGCTAAAGAATCTAAATTTCCACCAACAGTTATACCCACTTGTTGTAAATCATGTATTCTATATTGAATTAAAGATTCATCAATAAATCTTAAACCATTTAATGCTGAAGCATGCAATGCAAACCATGCATCATGATAATATCCAGCCGGTGCATTTATTGGCAATGATTTCATTTTCAATTTACTACTTATAACAGAAGTTGCACCTGTGACGAAATTATCATTAACAATCAAGTCTTTAAATGCATTTTTTGTATTAAGCCATAAATTTTGTTTTTCTAAGTCAAAATTCCATTTTTCCCATAATGTACTATGTAAAGAATAATCGTATTCATCAATTAGATTCGCATTAGTAAAAACCATTAAAGTATTTTTTTGACTCATTATAAACTTCATTATCAACTCAACTTTATTTGGGTACCAAATATCATCTTGATCACATAAGAAAATCCAATCACCTGTACAATGAGATATTGCCTTTTCAAAATTTTTAACTGTTTTAAGTCTGTTTTCATTTATCAATATATTAATTTTCGTATTAGAATTCGCTTTAATAAATTTATCAATTAGGAACAAAGTATTGTCTGTTGACCCATCATCACAAATCATTATTTCATCGGGAACAACAGTTTGATTTATAATACTTTTCAATTGTTTTTCAATATACTTTTCCCCATTAAATGTGCAAAGTGCAACTGAAACTTTCATATTTTCAAGTAATTTGATCACAATATCTAAATAAAATTCTCATAAAACAAAATACAATATTCTCATAAAAATAGTCTAAACATATTTTACATTTAATATACATATTCATATCTAAAACAAAGTCATTCAAGCAACTAACAATAAAAACTTTACTTATAACCAAAAATATTTATTGCTAAATCTATTTTTTCGCAAATCAAATCATTATCTATAAAAGGACGATTCCTAGAAAAAGATTGTGATAAGTGATATCGGAAACCATTCCTTTTTAAAATTAATAATATCTCATCTAATTTTTGATCTTCATCTACCATACTATGATATTCTATAAATAAATTATCAATCTGTCCTAAAATTGATTCGCAATCTTGAATAACCAAATATTCAGCGCCTTCGATGTCCATTTTTAGAAAGTCAACATGTTTATCCCGAATAAAATCTTTTAGCCGAATTGCTTCTATTTTATTGGGGGTTTGATTTTCATATTTATTTCCAAGTCTCCCTCCCATACCTTTATCAGTAAAAAATTCAAGCTCTTCGTTTGCATTCCAAACAGCCTGTTTAAACAATTCTACATTCTTCATCTGATAATTTAATATATTCTTTTCTAAACACCCAAGTACTGCTTCATCTGGCTCAAATGCAAATATCTTTGCATTGGGATAGTTTAACGAAAAGAAAAGCAAGCTCAACCCCATGTTAGCACCACAATCGACAATCACAGGATTATCACTATTCGTTTTAAAGGTATAGATCCCCTTTGTGAAGATTTCTTGATAAGTATCTTCAAAAGCCAATTTATGATGATATAAAAAACTATTACCAAGTAATTCTAAATGTCCAGAAACTTCTTCTATAATAGTCTGTGGTTTATATTCAATAAACTTAGTTAGTTTTCGGAGTATTTTGATAATTAGTTTTCTCATTTTATTTTTTTTATTTTATCCATTTATAATTACCAAATACAGATCCATAATCATAATCTCCATGCTTTATCATTGAAGTCATCGTATCTACAATTTCAAAGTGGCATATATTCTCAGCAACATCCTCTTGTTTAAATCTAGGAACATTAACAAATACATGAAGTGAATATTTTCCCCTAACTAAAAAACTCGAGTTTATTTTCAAGAACATTTCTTCATCAATAGATTCTGATTCTGCTGCAAAAACCCGATTCAATCTTTTGTCTAGAATAATACAAAAAAGACTATATTTATCTTTATTCGCAAAAATTCTGAGTTTAAATGAAATTATTATCTCCTCATCTACGTTAAATATACTCTTATTATATAGATTCTGATCTAAAACGCGAACTTCATTAATATAAACATCTTTCCCTATTTTGAATAATTTATCATTGATGAAATAAGATTGTGTTTCTGCGCTAAACAAATACTCATTTATTGTTTCATCAATCGTTGATTGTAATGTTACACTACCATTTTCTAACAACAATCCCCTGGTGCATAATTGCTGCATGCTCGCCATATTATGACTTACAAATAACACTGCTCTCCCCTCTCCTCTACTTACATCCTGCATTTTGCCAATGGCTTTCTTTTGGAATTCGGCATCGCCTACCGCCAGTACTTCGTCTACTACCAGTATTTCGGGTTCGAGGTGAGCAGCTATAGCAAAACCGAGACGTACGGTCATACCACTGGAGTACCGTTTGGCGGGTGTGTCTATGTATCGTTCCACGCCTGAGAAATCAACAATCTCATCGAAACGGCGGGTTATTTCTGCTTTAGTCATGCCCATAATGGCACCATTCATATAGATATTCTCACGTCCGGTCATCTCGGGATGAAAACCGGTACCTACTTCCAGTAAAGAAGCGATGCGTCCGGCTGCTTTAATGGTTCCGGTGGTGGGTGCCGTAACTTTGGAGAGGATCTTTAGAAGTGTGGATTTTCCGGCTCCGTTCTTCCCGATAATACCGAGTACATCGCCTTGTTGCACTTCAAAGTTGATGTCTTTCAGTGCCCATACATATTCGCTTTCGCCTTTATGTGCCCGGTCGTTTACTTCGCCAATCTTTAAATAGGGATCTTCCTGTCCACGAATATTCATCTTCCACCAACGGTTGAGGTCGTGACTAAGCGTTTGCGTAGAGACAACTCCGAGACGGTATTGTTTGGATATATTTTCGAATTTAATGGCTGTTGACATGCTGGATATCTTTATTCCTGATGATAGTTGACCTCGAAGTAATTGGTGGATCTACAGTCCCAGGTTCATATTTTTATGTTTGATTAACAAAGATATATTATTTAGTTTAATTATCGATGATTCAAGAGTTATATTTGCTTCTTATAATCGTACACTCGAGATTTACTTCAGTTTAATATCAAAATTAAAACCATACAATCGTTTATAATGAAATGAATATTCATTTGGTTCCAATTCTGTATCAGATATATAATATAAAACAGGGTGAGGATTCACCTTCCTACCCATCAGTTTATACAACATATATTTAGGATCAGTAGTATAAGGTATCGAAATGGGGTCTACCTCAACAACACCTCTGACACCTTTGGAATTCAATTTATGCAAATACTCTAATCGATTATCAACTGTTTTAGCATACGATTTTGCAGAGTTAGTATCTGTATAAATATTGTATACCATTATACACGATAGTAAGAATAACCCTAAATTAAGAGAATTACTCACTATCTTATCACTTACAAGGTTAACATCAAAGTAGCCAAACAGAAAAGCATGAAAACAAATGAAAATCATTGTAAAAAATACAACCGGTGTATAATTTCGTTGAATACCAAAGCCACTCCATAAGTAAACACTCGGAAATATAGATATTAATATATATATTCCGTATAATATAAATGAATAAAAGATTAGTGCTTTATAACTTAAATTAAATAGAGTTGGTCGTTTGGATGTGTTGCGACCAAGTTTAATAAACAACAAACCCAACACAAAGTAATATGGTACATAAAACATTAACTGATAAAACAATTGAATAATTACATCCTTATATCCAAATAGATAAGCAGAGATATTTGTTGGTCGAATGAATTCAGACATTTCAATTCGCTTATAGTTACCTGGAGCTATAACTACAATAACGAAACAAATTAAGATTACAAGGATTGAAATGATTAAACGAATAACTCTAATATCTTGAAAGGCTACTCTTGGTTTAAAATGATATAAACTCAAATAATACAAACCACTAGAAAACAAAGCCCCGAGTACAAGAGGGGTGAATGATTCCTGACCACCTCCGATTAATATTGACACCAGAATTAGTAATATCCATTGTATTTTTGACAATTTGTTTCTATTCACCAAGTCAAAAACAAAAACTGACATTGGTCCCAATAAATAATAGTCCATGGCACATAGCCAGTTAAATACTGCGAAATCTATATTAGTAAGTACAAATAAATTATAAAAAACGAATACAATATTTATTAATAATAAATTAGAGACATTCCTAAATATGTATCTTGCAAAACTCCAACATAATGCAACTCCAAAAAGCCAACATAAAACAGGCAAATAACGATGTTCATTAAATATTAAAATAAGTTTCGAATATAGCCCAACTTTAAAATAGCTAACAAAGCGTCCGGATCTTGAAAAGTAAAAATCACTAACAAATTGCCCAATACTTATTTCTTTCATTTTCCACAAAAAATGTAAATCATCATAATGAAAGCGAGAGTAAAACGCTAACATTAAATAATAAGAAAGAAACAATAGATTTAGAATACAAAGCAACAAGATGGTTTTATCCGAAAATGCCTTTTTAGACTCAAGCTTATTCATAATATAATTTTCAATAATAATTACCTGTAGCACATAGTCTAATAAAATAAATGATACCCATCACCACTTGTACACCGTAAACCGAAAGCAATAAACTATTCTTAAACGTCTTACCCTGCTGTTTGAAATCCCGTAACAATGCCATCAGTGAAACGAAAAAACATATCCAGGTACAGATAACTATTTGCCAGTAAAAATTACCATGCGTAGCCCTGGGGCCTGTTTCGGCAATAAACAAATAAATAAATACCGAAACAATAAAGGAAAGAGAAGAGAACCAAAACAACTGACTTTTCCGTACTGTATTGAAATTAAACGCAGCGTAAAGCAGTGGAAAGAACAATGAAAAAATAAAGGCATAGGGCATTGGCCACAAATCGGGGAATAGCGGACTGCTATAAAATGGTTGAAAAATGACTGACGATTTTTCGTTACTAAACGGATCTTTCGTTAGATAAATAGACCAAAACTCCAACGCTAAAAAGACTAACCCAATCATGACCGGTAAAATCCCCTGCCAAAACTCTTTTTTTAATTTGTACTTAAGAAGCAATAGCAAAGGATACACACTTACAAAAACAAAAAAATAGCTCGGTTTTATAAATACATTCAGAAAAATAAACAGCAAAATCCAATTGTTCCTTTGCGCTTCGTATTGCGTCAATTGTCGGTACGACTGCTCGAAAAGCAGCAATGCAAAAGGGAAGACAAACAACACCGTGGAATTGTGCCACACATTGGGTACATAGTTACCAATATACATAAACTCATCCAACGAATAGCTTGGAATAGGAATGGCAAAAACAAAAAGTAAGCTTACTGCAAAGCCAAATGATAGCCAATAGTCTAACCTACTGTTTTTACCGCCCGTGGTTACAGCCACAATTTTTTTCTGTGACCAATATAGCCGATATGTAGTGGCACCGGCTAAAAGTAAACACAAACTTATTTCTGAAAAACGAATATTCCCGCTAAACAAAGAGACAATATTCACTAACCAATAGAACATAAAGTTACCCGCAGTTGGTCGTACTCCACTCAGCATTTCACGCGCAAAAGCTGCATGTTCTCGCATATCGTTGTAACCATCGGGGATAGCTGCCAGTACGGCCATATATGCCACACATAAAAGCAGGAATGCGGTTGACAGTAGTAGTTTATTTTGTTTCATCAATTCTTAATTAATCAATCGTTAGATGCATGATGCGTATTACTACATGAAAAATGTATTTACTGCCTGTACAACTCTCTCAACATCAACCTCCGACAATTCGTAAAACAAAGGCAAACGAACCAAACAATCGGCAAAATGATCGCAATTTGGCAATGCATCACCTTTGTATTTATCAATATAATAGGGGCTGCTATGCAAACTCAAATAATGAAATACAGATAATATCTTGTGCTGTTTCAGATGCGCAATAAACCGGGTACGTTGATCCAGAGAATTGCATACCAGATAAAACATATGAGCGTTATTAGTAGCATACAAGGGCAACGTTGGCAATGAAAAGAGTCCTTTATCAGCAAGCGGTTTCAATCCCTCATAATATTGATTCCAAATAGTCTTTCTACGAAGTTGAATATCTTCCAGATTCTCAATCTGCGCCCAAAGAAAAGCAGCAATAACTTCGGAAGGTAAAAACGAAGAGCCGGTATCAACCCAACCGTATTTATTCACCTCACCACGAAAGAACTCCGCCCGATTGGTGCCTTTTTCCCAAATAATTTCTGCCCGATGTACAAACCGGTCATCATTTATGGCCAACATCCCCCCTTCACCCGATATGATATTCTTTGTTTCGTGAAAAGAAAAAGCTGCAAGATGACCTATCGAGCCCAAAGAACGACCCCTAACCCCTAAAGGGGAACAAGAGTTGGAAATTGACGATTTCGAGTTATTTTCGGAAGTTGCTGTAATCTCTTCAGGTTCACACTCCCTTTCTAAACCCCCTTTAGGGGGCAGGGGGTCATAGTACGAATCCACAGCCTGAGCAGCATCCTCCACTACCAACAAATTATATTTATTGGCAATAGACATAATCTTATCCATATCGCAAGCTACACCAGCATAATGTACCGGAACAATAACTTTAGTGCGGGGAGTTATAAGTGCTTCGATTTTATCGGCGTCAATGTTTGGATTATCGGCATAACTATCGGCAAAAATGATTGTTGCACCCTGACGAACAAAAGCTAATGCCGTGGAAACAAAAGTATAACTGGGGATAATTACTTCATCACCCGGTTGAATATTGCAAAGCAAAGCTGCCATTTCAAGCGCATCAGTGCAGGAGGTAGTTAGCAAACATTTCTTAAATCCATAACGGTTTTCGAAATAGCTTTGGCAACGTTGGGTAAACATGCCATTGCCCGAAATTTTACCACTATTAACTGCTTCGTAGATATAATGCGTTTCTTTACCGGTGAGGTAGGGTTTATTAAAAGGAATCATGTATTGGTGAATTATTGATAATTAATTATTGATTGAAAAGTTCATCATTAGCAGTTTGCATTTTCACCACTAATTACTTTGGAAAATTTAATTTTTAATTTTAGAAATCGTTTTTCAATAATCTGATACGATAAACTTGCAAGTATAATCGTCAAAAACACGCAAATATATAAAAGTAACATATGATATTTCAATAAATCTAAGTATTTAAATAATTGTATGCACGAAACAATAGCGATAACATGATACATATAGAGCCCATAGGATATTTTTCCTAAGTAATTAAATAACCTATTCTCAAGCAACAATCGTCCATTTTTATTTGCAGCAAGATTAACAATAACAATTCCAAACAAAATTGAAAAAACTTCCTGACTGAAAAATGATAGATTCACAGAAAAACAGATAAATATAAAGAGTAATAATAAAGTTATTCCAAACACAAACTTATCAAAAATAAAATTTAATAGCTTATGATTACTGAATAATAAATATGAAAACAGACCACCAATAGCCATGCAATCAATCTGAAAACTTGACCAAAATTGTCTGATTATTTGTAAATCATTGTTCCAATACAGAAAATGTTTTATAAATCTAAAACCAACAATTTTTATTGACATGTAGATTACAATAACAGACAAAAGAATCGTAAATTTGTTTTTAAAGAACCTCATTAGCAAAGGCCAGATTAAGTAGAATTGCTCTTCGACACCTACTGACCAAGCCTGAGAAGCATAAGGCACAACAATTCCGTTTCCATTCAATAATAAATTAGGTAAAAATAAAACAAATAACAAAAGGGAATACCCATAATTTGGTTGAAAACTAAGATTGAACCTAGGAATATCCAAAAAAGTAACTTTTGGTAAAATGAAAAAGGCAAGAATGACTATAAAATAATAGAGGGGCCAGATTCTTAAAATTCTACGAATATAAAAACTTCTAATTGATATTTTTTTTGTTCGCCCTTCTTCAGTTAACAATAAA
>Ga0302173_10000638_pt1 | contig 18627 bp, 16 predicted proteins | sample I_Fen_N3_1_FD_198785 | JGI IMG/M metagenome (GOLD analysis project Ga0302173, IMG submission 198785) | Peat permafrost microbial communities from Stordalen Mire near Abisko, Sweden - I_Fen_N3_1 | ecosystem: Environmental > Terrestrial > Soil > Wetlands > Permafrost | place: Sweden: Abisko... | reverse complement strand
TCGGGTATTTATCGTAACTAATATCACTCGGGTTTTCAATCACAGATTTAATTGTAATTAAGTCACCTACAACATGATTAGCTTGAACCATTTTATAGTCTAACAGATAAGCTCCACAAAAATAATTATTGTTTTCATCTTTTTCTATGATGCCGGTATAAACTCCTTTTTGTAACATTTTTTCTTGTGAATCTTTAGACATGGCTTTTTTATTTTAAAATTGAAGTTGCAAAGTTAATCAATTTATGTTTGTTTTAGGGAGTTCTTGACAATCTCAGTATATTTGCACATGCAAAAAAACTTCAAGCCACATCCTAATTCGTTCAAAAATACCTTTTGCGTATTTAATGAAGTGCTTTCAAATGAAATAGAAGGTTTAAAGAAACAGTTTGAAAGTAAAGCCGGAAGTACCTATTATTACACTGAATCTGGTATGTACCGAGTTTCGAATCATTGGGGAAGATTGGCAAATAGTAAATGGCGTTTGGTTGCGATGGAACCGGAAACACCATCGAAAACCAAAATTGGTTTTGCTGCTTGGAATGAATTTTATCCTGATAATGCCGAAGAAAAGTTGTATTATATTGAGGCCAATTTTGATAAAAATACAGTGACTTATCAGCATAAAAAAAATCCTGAGTTCGACAATAAAGCAATACTGAGAACTAGTTTTGAAACGACAAAGAGAATCAAGCAAATTAGAAATCTGCAACAATTGACTTCATGGGCAAAACATTTTGATTATGAAAGTATAGATGATTTACGAAAAGAAATTATCACCGAATTAATTTACACAGAGAAAACTTTAGAAGAAATAAAAAGAGAAGTATAATGGGACGCAACAACGAAAGGAATATCAAAAAGCACAATGACAAATTGCACAAAGCCCAAAACAAAGTAAAACAGGCTGAAATTGCAAGAAAAGAAAAGCTAAAAGAAATTATTAAAAAATTCAACGAAGATAAAAAGGAAGAGAAATAAAAAAGTTTCAGGTTTCAAGTTTTTTTGAGTTTCAGGTTTTCGAACTGAGTAAATTGAAACTTGAAGGCAGGAACGTGAATTTTACCGCAAAGTACACAATCCCGACAGCTATCGGATACGCAAAGTTCGCAAAGCTTTGCGAACTTTTTTTAGCCTTAGATATAAAAAAAAACTTTGCGAACTTTGCGGTAAAATTCTCATTTCAACTTGAAACTTGAAACCTGAAACAAAAAAAACAAAAAATATGAAATTTGAAAATTTAAAAGCAAGTGTGCAGGAAATTATAGATTTAATAGCTGCAAAAAACGATAGAGAAGCCAATAACAAATTGCTTGAAGTAAATGAAACTCTCGACGAAATGTTAGATCATGCCGAAGAAGACGAAGACTTAAGAGAAATAAGCAGATATCAGGTTTTATTAAATCAATTACACGTTAAGATTAACGGCGAAGAGCAAGTTGATGGAGAGTAAAAAATGCTTTTGCGATACCGGATTGTTATTTGAGAATTGCTGTGGATTATATCTACAAAATAATCAAAAAGCACCAACAGCATTGGCATTGATGCGTTCTCGTTACTCTGCTTACGCAACCCATAATGGAGATTATTTGTTAGAAACAACTCATGTTTCGGAAAGACAATATTACTCGAAAGCCGAAATTTTAAAATGGGCTACTTCTAACAAATGGCAAAAACTGGAAATTTTAAGCTTTACTGAAAATACAGTTGAGTTTAAAGCCTATTTTTTAGATACTAATCATAAACCACAAACACATTACGAGTTTTCTACTTTTAAATTCGAAAACGGTGCTTGGTATTACCTTGATGGAAAGTTTGAATAATTGATAAAATTATAAGACAATTCGACCTGTTTTGTTTTAATATTTTAACTAAAAATTAATAAACGTTTCTTTTTTCATAATTCTAAAATAGCGTAATTTTAGAATTATGAAAAATGAATTTAAAAAAGGTTTTTATTTTAAGACGTACGAAGCCCCATTTCAGTCTCCGTTTGAAAAACTTTTTGGCATTTTCAAAGAGTTAATCACCCATACTTCGGGCGATTTTGATGAAGCTATAGATTGGCTTCGGGAGTTGGATAAAGAATATAAACTTACCGACGAAAACTACACAATCGATGATTTTATCGAAGATTTAAAAAAGAAAGGTTATATAAAAGACGAGGTTAAAGAAGATGGTACTGGCGGTTTTGGAATCACTGCTAAAACAGAACGCGCTATCAGACAACAAGCCTTAGATCAGATTTTTGGAAATTTAAAGCGTTCCGGAAACGGAAATCACAAAACAAAACATGCCGGAAATGGCGACGAACATACCGGAGAATTCCGTGAATTTAATTTTGGAGATGGTTTAGAGCGTATTTCGTTGACAGAAAGTTTACGAAATGCTCAAATTAATAACGGTGTTGAAAGTTTCATGCTGACCGAAAATGATTTGGTTGTCGAAGAAACGCAATACAAAGCTCAAATGAGTACGGTTTTGATGATCGATATTAGCCACAGTATGATTTTGTATGGCGAAGACAGAATCACGCCTGCCAAAAAAGTAGCAATGGCGCTGGCAGAATTAATCACAACCCGTTACCCAAAAGATACGCTTGATATTTTGGTTTTTGGAAACGATGCCTGGACAATTCCCATTAAAGATTTACCGTATTTGCAAGTGGGACCATATCATACCAATACAGTTGCGGGATTGCAATTAGCTATGGATATTTTGCGTAGAAAGCGAAATACCAACAAGCAAATCTTCATGATTACCGACGGAAAACCAAGTTGTGTTCGAGAGCGTGATGGTTCCTACTATATGAACAGTAACGGACTCGACGAATATATCGTAGATAAATGCTACACGCAAGCACAACAAGCCAGAAAATTACACATTCCGATTACGACATTTATGATTGCAAACGATCCGTATTTGCAGCGTTTTGTCAATCATTTTACCGAAGCCAATCAAGGAAAAGCATTTTATACCGGACTTAAAGGTTTGGGCGAAATGATTTTTGAAGATTATGAAACGAACAGGAAAAAAAGAGTTAGGTAGAAGGTTTAAGGTTCAGAGAGGCAAAGGGACAAAGTTTTTCAGTTGTCACGCTGAGCGGAGTCGAAGCGTTTGTTAAATAGGTTCAAAGTTGCAAAGGTTCAGAGGAACAAAGTTTTTTTTTGACATTGTACATCGTAGAGGCGCACAGCAGTGCGTGTCTGCAAAGTGAAGACATATAGATGTAGTTCAAATCTAAAATTAGATTAACAAATAATAAATTGAATTTTTAAATCATTAAATCTTTCAATTTTTAAATAAAAAATATGAAAATAGAAAATATAAATACATTAGGTCAATTAAAAGCCTCAGGATATAAAAGTATAAGTATCAAAGACGAATTACGTAATAATCTTCGCGAGAAAATCAAATCTGGAAAACCTGTTTTTGAAGGTGTTCATGGTTTCGAAAATACCGTAATTCCAGAATTAGAACGTGCTATTTTGTCGCGTCATAATATCAATTTATTGGGACTTCGTGGCCAGGCGAAAACGCGTTTGGCACGTAAAATGGTAGAATTATTAGATGAATATATTCCCTTTGTGACGGGATCAGAAATCAATGATGATCCGTTGAATCCAATTTCTCGTTTTGCTAAAGATATTATTGCCGAAAAAGGAGATGAAACTCCAATATCATGGTTGCATAGAAATGAACGCTTTTTCGAGAAATTAGCTACCCCAGATGTTACCGTTGCCGATTTAATTGGAGATGTTGATCCAATAAAAGCCGCAAATTTAAAATTATCATATGCAGATGATCGCGTAATACATTTTGGGATGATTCCTAGAGCAAACCGTTGTATTTTCGTTATTAATGAATTACCAGATTTACAAGCCAGAATTCAGGTAGCGTTGTTTAATATTTTGCAAGAAGGCGATATTCAAATTCGTGGATTTAAGTTGAGAATGCCGTTAGATATGCAATTTATATTTACAGCAAATCCTGAAGATTATACGAATCGTGGTAGCATTGTAACTCCTTTGAAAGATAGAATTGGATCTCAAATCCTTACACATTATCCTGAAAGTGTTGCCATTGCAAGAGCCATTACAGAACAAGAAGCGAAGCTTGATGAAACGCAACACAGATTAGTGTATGTACCAAGCTTAGCCAAAGATATTCTGGAACAAATAAGCTTTGAGGCACGTGATAGCGAATACATCGACAATAAAAGTGGTGTAAGTGCGAGAATGAGTATTACTGCTTTCGAGAATTTAATGAGCACGGCAGAACGCAGAGCCTTAAAAGCCGGAATAGATAAAACCACTTTACGCTTGTCTGATTTTATTGGTATAATTCCTGCCATTACCGGAAAAGTAGAATTGGTTTATGAAGGAGAGCAGGAGGGAGCTGCATCCGTAGCGCAGAACCTAATTGGTTCAGCAATTCGAACTTTATTTCCAACGCTTTTACCTAAAATCGAAAAACTAGAAAAGCAAGGTGAAAAAACACCATATTCTGACTTGATAGAATGGTTTTTTGCCGAAAGTGGTTTCGAGTTATTAGATGATGCTTCTGATAAAGAATATCAAGCTATTCTAGACGAAGTAACGCCGTTAGAAGTTTTAATTAAAAAGTATCAACCACAATTAGATAAAAACGATCAATACTTCTTTAAGGAATTTATTTTGTGGGGATTAGTTGAATATAAAAAATTAAGCAAAGACCGTTTTGCACAGGGACATCAATTTAAAGATATGTACGGAAGTTATATTAGTAAGTTATAAATTATAAATTGTGAATCATAAATTATGCTTGTGTAGGCATATTGAACCCGACAGTCCCGAAGCCTCAGGACTGTCGGGTTTATTGTTTTTATGCGCGATAATCTTTGTCAAAGTTTTAAACTTTGACAAAGATTATGTATTTACATTTTTTATTTATTTGAAATAAACCCATTACCAGTTTTATTTCATCTACCTTGCTCCGTTGGCTGTATTTGCAGTTTCCCCAAAACAAAAATGGAAAATGGTTTCGAAGATTTGATTGCAAGTTACATCGAGAATAAAGTTGGTATTTCTGAGCATTTTTTAAGTCCAGAGTTAGCGAATCATTTAAAACAAAACCTACTCAATTTAAACGAAAATAGTTTATTGTTGGCCGCAGGAATTGGAAATTCAGAGAAACTCTCTTACGATGGATTGATTAGAAGTGATTCTATTTATTGGCTGGATAAAAAGCATAATAATGTTTTCGAAAATGAGTTCTTTGCACAAATCGATGCTTTCATTATTTACTTGAATGAAAGTTGTTACGCCGGAATTACCGGTTACGAGTTTCATTATTCTTTGTATGAAACTGGAGATTTCTATTTAAAACATTTAGATCAATTTAAAAATAATCCAAGTCGAAAATATTCCATGATTAGCTATCTTAATAGTAATTGGCAAGAAAGTGATGGAGGAGAATTGATGATTCATCAGGAAAACAACAATCAAAAAATTTCACCTACACAGGGTAAAACAGTCTTTTTTAAAAGCAATGAATTAGTCCATGAAGTTTTAGTAACTCAAAATACCAGAATGAGTATTACGGGTTGGTTGAAAAGTGATTAATTTTGACTTTTTTAAAAGTATAAAAAGATAAATCTTATTTTTGATTCACTAATAAAGAATTAAAATGGAGAAGAATTATATCCTAGAACTTGATGGCAGAAATATCGGCTATACAAAATTCGAATATGCAGATCCGCCAATGGGTGTAATTCATGGAAAGATTATCTTTAGCGAGATTACTTCGCCATATGATTTTTTTAAAGATCACTGTGTAAAATTTAATGTTCAGATAAATTCAGATTTCCCCGAAGACAAGTTTATTGATACTGTAATAATTCCTCAATTAAAAGTATTTTTAGAAAATGGAGATCAGTTGCAAGGTTGGGGTGGAGCTATCGCTGGTATGGATACTGATTTTGAAATCCAATTTGGAGGTATTACTTCTGAACTAATGCAATCAGAGTTTAATCATCATTATGTGAAATATTATGGTTTTGAATAAAAACCTGAAATAGATAAACACTATTTTTGCATTCAAAATTTAATCTTATGCTGTTTCTTGTTTTAAGTATACTTTGTAGTGTAACTGTGGGTGTTATTTTTAAGATAACTCGAAAATACAATTCAAATCCAACACAAATTGTAGCTTTTAACTATGTTACGGCTCTAGCACTTTGCTATTTTACATATGCTCCAAATTTAAAAGAAGTTGATACAAACGCACCATGGAATCTTTACATTGCCATTGGAGTTTTATTACCTGTTGTTTTTCTTTTTCTGGTAGCTTCCATTAAACATATGGGAATTGTAAAAACTGATGCTGCGCAACGCTTATCTCTTTTTATTCCAATATTAGCCGCTTGGTTTATTTTTAAAGAAGAGTTTAATACTTATAAAATTATCGGGATCGTAATTGGTTTTGTAGCGCTTTTATTCATCTTAAGAAAACAGACCGAGAATAATCAGAACAAATGGATTTTTCCAACGATTGTTTTAGTAGGTTTTGGAGTGATTGATATACTTTTTAAACAAATAGCTATTTATACAACGTTGCCTTATCCAACTTCTTTATTTGTTGTTTTTTGCATTGCTTTGGCCGTTGCAATTTTAATTTCTGTTTATGAAATTGGAATAAAAAATGTAAAATTAGAATCTAAAAACATCCTTTTTGGAGCCTTAGTCGGAATCTTTAATTTTGGAAATATTCTATTTTATTTAAAAGCGCATAAGGCTTTCGCCGAAAATCCATCTACAGTTTTTGCCGGAATGAATATGGGAGTTATCGTATTAGGAAGTCTTGTTGGTTTACTTTTCTTCAAGGAAAAATTATCCAAATTAAATTACATCGGACTCTTTTTGGCTCTAATTGCCATTGTTTTTATCGTTATGTCTCAATTTTAAGTACTTTTTTTAGTTTGTAATCCCTTTGTTTTCAGATGTTTTTAAATTATTTTCTTACTATTTTAAAATAAACTCTACTAATTCTATAGAATTTATAAATTATATTTATAAATTTGCAATAACAATGGAAAACTGTAGTCTATATATCATCCCGTTCATGTGCAACTTCACGATGTGTTGCATGTCGAACTATGCGATGAAATGGCGTTAATAGAGAAAGTACTTGTTAGTTATTTTTTTTTTTTTAGCCTTTCATGCACCATGAAAGGCTTTTTTTTAGAACTATTAAAAAATGAAGAAATGAGATCGAATAGAAATATAAATAGTATGATGCAATACTGTTTGATGAAAGTACCGTGTTGCCGTTCATATTCACAAAAGAGATTTTCAATAATTAAAAGATAAAGTAAATAACCCCAATTTTAAAAGACATATACTATGAGTACAGAAATTATCAAACAGAATCCCTTTCAATCCATGATTGATCGTTTTAATATCGCTGCCAATATTCTTAATTTAGATGAATCGATTAGGCAGAAATTGCAGCGTCCTGAAAAACAAATCGTAGTCAATTTTTCTATTACATTAGACAATGGAAAAATTCAAAATTTTGAAGGATATCGTGTCATTCACAATACAGCTTTAGGGCCATCAAAAGGAGGGATTCGTTACGATACCGCCGTAAATCTGGATGAAGTAAAAGCATTAGCAGCCTGGATGACATGGAAATCTGCTGTAACCGGAATCCCGTTTGGAGGTGCAAAAGGAGGAATTATTTGCGATCCTAGAAAGCTTTCGAAAACAGAATTAGAAAAAATTACAAGAGCTTATACCAAAGCTTTATCTGATATTTTTGGACCGGAAAAAGATGTTCCCGCACCAGATATGGGAACAGGCCCTGACGAAATGGGTTGGTTAATGGATGAGTTTTCATTAGTTCACGGCAAAACCATACATGCCGTTGTAACTGGAAAACATTTGCATTCAGGAGGTTCACTGGGTAGAGTAGAAGCAACAGGAAGAGGTGTAAGTATTATTACATTATTAGCACTTCAAAAACTAAAACTTAGACCGGCAAAATCTACAGTGGCAATTCAGGGATTTGGAAATGTTGGATTACATTCGGCTTTGTTTTTATACGAGAAAGGATTAAAGATTGTTGCGGTTAGCGATGTTTCTGAAGCCTTTTATAATCCCGAAGGATTAAATATTCCAGAGTTGATTTTGTATTATAATTTGAACAATAAAAACATTAAAGGTTATCCAAATTCAGTTGCAATCAAGCACGAAGAACTATTATTGTTAGATGTTGATGTGCTAATTCCTGCGGCAAAAGAAGATGTTATTACACAAAAAAATGCCAATGCTATTCGCGCCAAAATTATTGTAGAAGGTGCCAATGGTCCGGTTTCTTCAGATGCTGATAAAATATTGCATGACAACAATGTTTTGGTTGTTCCTGATATTTTGGCAAATGCAGGAGGAGTAACCGTTTCTTATTTTGAATGGCTTCAGAATTCACTTTTAGAATCATGGAGAATTCATCAAATTAATACGCGTTTAGAAGATATTTTACAGAAAGGTTTTGAAACCGTTTTTAGAATTGCCGCTAAGCATAATGTTACACCACGTATTGCCGCTTATGTAATCGCTTTACAAAAAGTAGCCGATACTCAGGCAATAAAAGAAGTTGCCTTAGAAGCGCCAAAATTTAAGCAGAATTAAAATATAGGTTTTAAAATTTAGAGATTATTTTCATTGGTTAACGCTATCATTTTTGATTTAAAAAGAAGTGTTAATTGATGAAAATATCTTTGTTTTTTTAATTTATAACGAAGTGTATTTTAGTTTTTTACAAATAAATAAAGTAATTTTTAAAATGGAACATATTAATTTTCTAGCTTTCGCAATGCCTGCCTTTTTCCTTTTCTTGTTTTTGGAATATAAATTAGCGGAACGTAAAAAAAGACCGGAAATTTTTAATTATGAAAGTTCAGTTTCAAATATTAGTATTGGAATTGCAGAACGATTAATCAACCTGTTTATCGCGGCAAGTTTCTATCAGCTCTATTATTTCATTTACAATAATTATAGAATATTTGATATTCCCAGTACTATTTTTGTTTGGTTTGCCTTAATCCTTGCGACAGATTTTGTTTGGTATTGGTACCATAGATTAGGTCATGAAGTCAATTTTTTCTGGGCGGCACATATCGTGCATCATCATAGTGAAGAGTTTAATTTTACGGCTGCAGCCAGAATAACTACCTTTCAGGCTATTGTTAGAACCGGATTTTGGTGCATTTTGCCCTTGGTAGGATTTCATCCGTCTATGGTAATTACAATGCTTATTGTTCATGGTGCATATTCGTTTTTTACCCACACGCAACTTATTGGAAGAATAAAATGGTTGGAGTATGTTTTTGTAACACCATCAGTTCATGGTGTTCATCATGCTTCTGACGAAAAATATTTAGACAAAAATTATGGCGATATGTTTACGTTCTGGGATCGACTTTTTGGAACTTTCCAGGAAGAAGAAGAAAAACCAAAATACGGGTTAACGCATCCGCTAAAAAGTTACAGTTTTTTGTGGCAGCATTTTCATTATTACTTTGAAATATATGAATTAATGAAACGCTCGCAAGGTTTTAAAGCCAAATGGAATGCCATTTTTGGAAGTCCCGCAAATATGGATCAGGATATTCGGCCAACATTAGAAAAGCGTTTTCTACAAGATAAAGCCAATCCACACCAAAGACTTCGATTCAAGAATTACCTTTATATTCAATTAGGAGTGTGTACTTTATTTTTAACCGTTTTTACGTATTATTTTGAGTACTTAAATGCAGCTGATAAAATTTTCGTTTTGTTTTTTATTCTGATCACATTAGTAAATTGTGGTGCCTTATTAGAACAGCGAAAATGGATGTACTATCTCGAATATGCACGTATTTTTATTGTAACAACCTATTTTTTATACGAAGAAAATTTGATTTCCTTTTTCTTCGTTCCGTTGGCAATTATGATTTTTGCGGAGCAATTATTTTCACTTAGTACACGATATCAAAATGTTGTACTTCAATTAGAAACATCTGAATGATTTTTTTGCCACAGATTAAAAGGATTAAAAAGATTTTTCATTTAGAATATCTTTATTAGAAGAGTTGCGGCAAATTACACAAATTTGTTTTATCAATTTACAACATCAAAAATTAGTGAAAATTTGTGTAATTCGTGGCAAAAAAACACAACTAAGTAAAATCTTTTTAATCCTTTTAATCTGTGGCAATAACCTATTTTAAATCGTTTTTATTGCCATAATCTTCTCTTCAAAAGTATCTTTAAAATCTGATTTACTTTTAATTCTGGTTTTGTACGTGTAAATTGTAGCTACAGAAAGTTCCAAAAATTCCGCCATTTGATTGCTGTCTTGAATTCCTAATCTATACAGTGCAAAAATGCGTAGTTCAGTATTTAAAAGTTCTCCTTTTTTGACAATGCATTTATGATCGTTTGGGAATAAATGATTGAAATCTGTTACAAACGTTGGGAATAACTTCAGGAAGATTTCATCAAATTGATGAAACAAGTTCTCGCGTTCTTCCTTAACATTATAACGTTTTAAGCTTGCAATAACTTCATCAGTTTTCTTAGTGATGATTTTATGCAAAGTGCTTTTCTGGATATGATCTATTTTATTGATAAATGCTGAGGTTGCTTTGATAAAATAGGTAATGTATTCTTCTTTAATTGCATTGGCTTCACTCAAACTAATATTCATTTCCTGAAGTTGAGCATACGATGAAGCCATTATTTTTCTGGCTTTATTTCTTTCCTTTAATTGTTTAAAAATTATAATCGAAAACAAAATAATAATCACCGTAAGAATCGTTAATAAAACAATGATTCTCTCCAGTTTGTCGTTTTTCTCCTTTACATTATTCAATTGCGCTTTTTCGATAATGGGCAGAATCGACGAAATTTCAATTTTGCGATGTCTGGCATTATAAAAAGTAGCATCGTCCATAGCAATGTTAATATATTCATTTGCTTTGTCCAAATACCCCATTTTAAAGAGTTCGTTGGCTAAGTTTCTTAGCGCAACAGTTTCTTTTGTAGCATTCTTAACATCGGCAATTGCCGCTAATGCTAAATACTGAATCGCTTTTTTTGTGTATCCTCTCTCCGAATAAATATAACCTAAACTCGAAGTAGCGATACCATAATAATCTGGAGGAAGTTTATAATTGTTGATCCAGTAACTAAAAGCAAATTCGGCACCGCGCCAGTCTTGTTGTTTTAATCTTTTTAAACTTTCGGCAGCCCAATATTCGTTGGTATTGGTACCAATTAAAGCCAAAGCTTTTTGCAGGAAATGATTTCCTTGTTGTACATAATGAATATTAAAACGCTGGTCTTTATTATAATCGGCTAAATCATAATAAGCGCGGGCTTTTATAGAATAATATTCGAATTTATTTTTAAGATCAAGCTTTTTGTCATCAATAACATTCAATGTATCAATTGCTTCTTTAAAAAGCCCCGACGAAAGCAATACAAAACCCTCTTTAATACGGCTTTTGGCTAAATATTTAGGTTCTTTTAAAACAATTGCCTTGATTTTGGCTTGTTCCAAATAATAGTAAGCCGAATCGTATTTAAAGGATTTATATTCATCAAACAACTTCATGTAGTTATCATAAAGTTGCTCGTTGTTTTGGCTCAAAGTAAACTTAGACACATTTTTTTTCAATGCTTCTATTTTTCGATATTTCTGTTTTAAGTAAATATCTTTTTTAAGGAGCACATTATCTAATTCTTCTAAAACAGGATTTGTCTCTTTTGCAGCAAGAGAAAAACCAGCAATGAAAAAATATAGAATTAAGATTCTTCGCATGTTTTTGATTTGGTTTAGGGGATAGAAAATATTTTGGTTCTGTTGGTTGTAATTCTTTATATAATTCAAAATTAGTTTAAGAGTTGTTGATTAGCAACTTTTAAATATGGGTTTGTTTTTGTTGTTGTATTTCTTTAAAACTTTGAAATATAGACGGAAAGTAGTCTCTAAATGTTAAATGTAGTCTAATAACTTGCAATTATACAATAAAAAGCAATTAAATATATATATAGTTGAAAAAATATGTAATTTAATTTAGATATTGTCATTTTTACCATTAAAAAATCGACTTTTTGGTCTAAACAACACCTTGATTTTTTTAATTAGAACAAAAGTTTAAATATTTGATTTGCTGATGTTTACACTTGGTAATTATCAAATCTCATCTTGATTTTTCACAGATGTTTTTTTTTAGATTTATTTAACTTCTAGTTTCGTAGTGTCCTTTTAAAGGGATAAAAAAACTAACAAAAACCAAAATTTATGAGATGTAAAAGTATTTACTGGTTAGCTGTTATGCTGTGTTTTTTTGGCATTGGCTGCGATAACACAGAAGACGGAAGCTATGTTGATCCGATTACCATTTATGAGAAAGTAAATGGAAATTGGGGATTAACAAATTTAAAAATGATCGATGAATCTGCTAAGGCAAATAAGATCGAACCAAGTGAAGAAAACTTGAGTACCTATTTTAACTACGAAGATTTTAAAATCAAATTTAGCGTAGACGAAAAAAACAGTCCCACAAGTTATGAAGTGTCAGGTAATGTTCCACCTCTTTTTGCCCCAAAAGGATATTGGAAGTTAAGTTCAGATTTTCAACCAGTAAATGCAACTGGAGCTACTAAAATCTATTTGTACAGCGACGCTCAGAAAACTCAAAAAACAGACGAACTTTTAATAACATCTATTCCGGGTAAAAACGGTGAGATGGAATTAAAATTAGTGCATGCTTCTGGCGGCGTTCCGTTTGTGTCTTATGTATTTAAATTAACCACCATTAATTAAAAAAAGTAACATGAAAAAATTTATATATGCAATTTTACTTGCCCTTTTGATGGCTCCTAATTTTATGCAGGGACAAGAAAATGTAGGTGCGGTAGGAAGTATGTCATCATTTCCTGTGGTGTACAAATATGATGAACAAGTTACGTGGTACTTTGACCTTTCGGGAACCACTTATGCTGAGAATGAAGATCTATATATGTGGATTTGGTCGCCATCAGAACCAGATGCGGGGAATTGGGAAAACTCTTCGAATTTTGCAAAACTAACACATGTAAAAGATAAAATTTGGAGTTTTACGTTAACTCCAACATTGTATTTTACTAAAACTCCGGCAGAAATTGCTGCAAGTGCAGGATTCTGGTTTCGTATAAAAAACAAAAACGGATCAAAACAAAGTGATGTGGCTAATATGCCTTACACAGATTTCTCCTCATTTTATACTGCAAATGAGCTAATCAGAGCTTATCCAACAAAACCAACAATCGACAAAGGAGTAAGTATTTTATTTAATGCTAATCTGGTTCCTGGATTTGCTGGCGCTAAAAGTGTACACATGCATAGCGGATTGAATGATTGGGATATTAAACAAGAATACCAATCTTGGCTTCCGGAAATTGTAGCCAAAACAAAATTAAAAGATTTAGGAAACGGTTTTTACAAAATGGATTTGGTGCCAAAAGATTACTACAATGCACCGGACGGTTACGAAATGAAGAATCTGGTTTTTTTAATGGTAAAAGACGATTGGGCAGGAACAACTCCTGATCAGGTTTTATTTGCAGGGGCTTATGTACCGCCACCAGCTCCAGTTTTTGGTTTTTTCCCTTTACAATTAAGTCAGAAAGATTTTCTTGGAATATCCAGAAAAAACAATGAGTCCGGAGTTAACAAATTAATTTACACCATTACAGCAGGAAGCAAAGTAATTAATGGTGAGTTTACAGGAGGAACAGCAGAAATAAAAGGATTTGTGAACTTAGTTGCAGAACTAAATGGTGTTCCAAATTTAACTGAAATTCATGTTGTGGTAAAAGACAACAAAAACAAAACAATTTCAGATACTACAATGCCTCTTAAAACTTTAGACAAATAATTCACTATCAAATTAAAACATATGAATAGTAAAAATACAAAAATAGTCCTGCATCAAATGTGGACTACTAAATCGATGGTATTCATGATTTTCATGCTTTTTCTTTCGGCAGGAATGTTTGCTCAGGGAAAAAAGCATGTAACAGGAACCGTTTATGACAATACAGGTAATGTGTTGCCGGGAGCGTCAGTTATTGAAACAGGAACCAAAAACGCAACCACAACAGATTTTGACGGAAAATTTATACTAGATATAGCTGTAGGTGGTGCAATAGAAGTTTCTTTTATTGGTTCAACCACGCAAAAAGTTCAGATCACCGAAGCCACAAAAGCCAATATAGACGTTCGTTTGCAAAATGACGGTTACATGCTTGCCGAAGTTCAGGTAGTTTCTGTTGGATATGGAACACAAAAGAAATCAGATTTAACAGGCGCGATTTCAAGTGTAAAAGCTGATGATTTAGTAAAAGGAACAATCTCATCTACAGAACAGGTTTTACAAGGAAAAGTAGCGGGATTAAATATCATTCGTCCTTCTGGAGATCCGGCTGCAGGTTCAACAATACGTTTGCGTGGAGGAACTTCCTTAACAGCAAGTAATAGCCCGTTAATTGTTGTTGACGGTATTGCGGGAGTCGACATTAATGTCGTTCAGCCTTCAGACATCAAATCTGTAGACGTATTAAAAGATGCTTCGGCAACAGCCATATACGGATCAAGAGGAGCAAATGGAGTTATTATTATCACAACCAAATCAGGAACAAAAGGAGTTTCGGTAACCTACAGCGGTTTATCTAGCGTGGGTTATGTGGCCGATAATTTAGATCTTTTATCAGCAAATCAATGGAGAGGATATGTGCGCAGTACCGGAAACAAAGATGCAGTTGATTTTGGCGGAAACACCAATTGGCAAAAAGCAGTTGAACAAACTGCAATTTCGCAATCGCATACCTTAACTATTAATTCGGGTAAAACAGATGGTGGATTTAGAACTTCACTTTCTTATTTAAACAATGAGGGCGTTATAAAATCGACAGGTTTAGAAAGATTAAGCGGAAACATTACGGCTTATCAATATCTTGGAGACAACAAAGATGTAAAATTTGATATGGGTTTATTTGCCAATGTAGACAAATGGCATCCGTTAGATTATAGAATTTTTGAACGATCTTATAATCTAAATCCAACAATTCCGGTATACGATTCTAACGGAAAATTCTCAAATGTAATCAATACGCTTTACGAAAATCCGGTTGAAGTTTTAACAGACAGAACGGCTGATAATGAAAGACACAGATTGTTAGGGTATTTTAAAACAGAAGTAAAGTTTTTAAATGACTTTCTGGCTGTAGCAAATATTTCGTACGAACATAATGCGGTTCAAGGAAACTTATACAAACCAAGTTATGCAGTTCTGGAAGGTGCTACAGAAGGTGGTTATGCCCAAAAAACATATGCGGAATTTGCCAATGCACAAGGCGAATTGTATGTAAACTACAATAAAGTAATCGACAAACATACTATTGGAGCACTTGCAGGATACTCTTATCTGGAGAATATTTACGAAGGTTTTGGTGCACAGCGTAGTGGCTTTGTTACCGATGCCTTTAGTTATAACAATTTGGGCGCAGGGTATAGATATCGTTTAGGAGACGTTTATTCTTATAAAGGAAAATCAAATCTAGTTTCATTTTATGCACGTGCAAATTATGCCTATGACGGAAAGTATTTGCTAACAGCAACAGTAAGAAGAGATGGTTCTAGCCGTTTTGGAGACAACAATAAATGGGGAACATTCCCATCAGCTTCCGCGGCATGGAAAATTTCGAGCGAAGAGTTTATGAGCTCAACAAAAGGCTGGTTAGACAATCTAAAAGTAAGAGTAGGTTATGGAGTTACAGGAAATCAGGATGGTATTGGAGAGTATAAATCACTTTCGATTTTAGGAGTTGGAAACGATAGTTACTACGACCCGGTTACAGGAACTTGGAGTTTGGCTTATTCGCCACAACAAAATCCAAATCCTGACTTAAAATGGGAATCTACAAAACAATTAAACATTGGTTTAGACTTTAGCCTTTTTAATAGAATTACAGGTTCATTCGAGTATTATTCAAAAAATACAAGCGATTTATTATATACTTACGAAGTGCCTCAACCTCCTTATTTAGTTGGAACAATGTTGGCAAACGTAGGCGAAATGTCAAACAAAGGAGTCGAACTTACCTTGAATGCAGATATTATAAAAGGCACAAAGTTTACGTGGAATGCCAATTTAACTTTAGGACATAACGTTCAAAAAATCGAAAAACTATCCAATCCAACTTATCAAACAGATGTAATTTATAGCGGATCATTGCACGGTTTATCAGGTATGTCCGGACAATATTCTCAAATTATTGCCGAGGGTTATGCTGTGGGAACTTTTTGGGGATTCAAAAATGCAGGACTTGATGCAAATGGTAAAATTCAGTATTACAATGCAGCGGGCGATATAGTGGCAGAAAATGCTTTAGTAGATGCTGATAAAAGAGATTTAGGAAATGTTCAGCCCGATTTGACTATGGGTCTTGGAATGAATTTTACTTATGGAAATTTTGATCTAGGAGTTTCAGGATACGGAATGTTTGGTCAAAAAGCATTAAATGCTACAAACATGATGTTAAATGATCCAAACAGATTACCAACTTTCAACGTACCGGATAAGTTCCTGAATAGCGGGATAACATCGGCACCAAAATATTCAGATTACTGGATAGAAGATGCGTCGTTCTTTAGACTTCAAACTGTTTCAGTTGGGTATACTATGCCATTAAAATACAAAAGTTCAAAATTGAGAATTTATCTTATGGGAGAAAATCTTGCGGTATTTACAAAATACAAAGGAGTAGATCCTGAGATTGGTTTAAATGCGCAGGACGGAATTAATCAAACCGGAGTAATGGATCAAACGGGATTGGCAGCTCCAGGAATTGATAGATATAATAATTATCCTCGACCAACAACAATTTCTGTTGGATTAAATTTTACGCTAAACAATTAAGCGAATTAACTCAAAAATATAGAAAATGAAAATCAAAATAACAGCAGCGTTATTAGTAAGCATGCTTTTTACGATATCATGTACCAATTTAAATGAAGATTTATATGATAGAGTAGAAGATGGAAATTTTGGAAACACGCCAAAGGAAGTTGATGCATTAGTTGGTGGAGCTTATTCTTCTTTAAGAGGATTTTCCGATAATATATCAAACAATTTTCCAACAAGCGAGTATGTGTTTTTCCTGAACGAAACGGTTTCAGACGAAGCAACGATTCCAACAAGAGGAACAAACTGGTACGATGGAGGGCAATATCAAGATGCACAAAAACATACCTGGAAAGCAGACAATCGTATGATACTTTCGGCTTGGCGTTACAATTATACCGGAATTGCAAAAATCAACTCAATTATTTATCAAGTAGATAAATCATCCTTAGGAGATGCTGCAAAAGCACCAATTTATGCTGAATTAAAAGCACTGAGAGCTTATTATTACTACAATCTTTTAGATTTATTTGGAAATGTGCCAATCGTAGTCAATTTTGAAGATACCTCTTTGCCATCAAATTCTACAAGAAAGCAAGTGTATGATTTTGTGGAGAAAGAATTACTAGATGCAATTCCGCATTTAACATCAAACATCGTATACTCTAAATTGACAAGAAATGTAGCCTATTCAATATTAGCAAGATTGTACTTAAACTCAGAAGCTTTTATAGGAACCGCTCGTTGGCAGGATTGTTTATCAATGTGCCAAAAAGTTACAGGATACTCCTTAACACCTGATTTCTTTGCCAATTTTGCCACACAAAACGAAAAGTCACCAGAAATAATATTCTCAATTCCTTACGATTCAAAAGCAGGAACAGTAGGAAATTATATGAACTCAATGTCTTGTCACTATTTGCATAAATTAACCATATCTGCAATAGGAGATTATCCTTGGAGCGCTAACGGAATGTGTGCACAACCAGGAGTTTACTCTGCTTTTGCAAATACAGACAAAAGAAAAAAATGTATGGTTGCAGGCGACCAGATTAATCTGGCAACAGGACAAGTTATTATAATGGATAATGGCGAACCTTTAACTTATACTGAAGAAGTAACAAGTGTTGCTGATGCCAAAGACAATCAAGGTGTTCGTTTAGGGAAATACGAAATGAAAGCCGGTGAAACATGGGAACGTGATCATGATTTTGTTTTGATTCGTTATGCCGAAATTTTAATGATGCAAGCCGAATGTTACGTTCGTTTAGGATCTCCAGATTTGGCAAAACCATTTTTACAACAAGTTACAGCGCGTGCAGGAGAAGAAATGCCAGCCGTAATCGATCTTCATTTTATAGATCAGGAACTACTTAAGGAATTTACTTTTGAAGGAAGAAGAAGAACTGATAACATACGTTTTGGAACATTCTTTTTGCCTTGGTGGGAAAAAGGAACTACCGAAAAATACAGAGCTATTTTTCCAATTCCAAGTACAGTTTTAACAACAAATAAAAATCTAAAACAAAACCCTGGTTATCCTGTTAACTAGGTTTAGAATGTCAGTTTTCCATGTTGGTTAGTCGTGGAAAGCTGACATATTTTAGAATAATTTTTGTCAGAGATTTAAAGGATAAAAGGATTTTGTTTCATGT
>Ga0302173_10000636_pt1 | contig 18657 bp, 8 predicted proteins | sample I_Fen_N3_1_FD_198785 | JGI IMG/M metagenome (GOLD analysis project Ga0302173, IMG submission 198785) | Peat permafrost microbial communities from Stordalen Mire near Abisko, Sweden - I_Fen_N3_1 | ecosystem: Environmental > Terrestrial > Soil > Wetlands > Permafrost | place: Sweden: Abisko... | reverse complement strand
CAAAATCCAAAGGCAAATAACTTTCAGCCAAAGTCAAATCACTGTAAATTTGCTGCACACATTCTTCGAAGGTATTGCGTGGTAATTTAAAATTAGAGGTAACATCCTGCGGAGTAGTCAAGATAGGCACGCCCAAAAGTTTACCATCAGACGACCAACCGCCATGTGCCTGCAACAGGTAGTACATGAACAATGCACGCAAACCATACGCTTCTCCTTTCATTCTATCATTAAACATCTGTTTGACATTTTGCCCGGTAAGAGCCCACTTCACACTATCTGAAACAGCCAGTAACGTGTTCAAATATTGGATCACAGAATATGAACTTGTCCATTTATCCATCGGATTATTGACAGCAGACCATGAACCGGTAGCCATTTGAAGATAGTTATTTGTTTTGACATTCGAGACAGCATCATCTGTAGCTACATCATTGAATGAATAGCTTCCCGACGGCAACTTAACATAACCGTTGAGTAAAAGTCCCTCTGCAAATGCCGCATCTTGATATACTCTATCCAACGAACTATTATTTTGATCGGCAGGGGACAATAAGTCTGAACAGCCAGTCAGAATCATAGCAGAAGCTACAAATAATATTAATAATTTATTTTTCATGTGTTTAAAATTTTAAAATTTTAAAATTCAGCCTTGATACCCACATTGTAAAAACGGGTTTGTGGCGCTGTTCCAATATTCAATTCCATTAATTGCCTGTTTTTAGCAATCATCAGCAAATCATTTCCACTGCAATATACATTAACATTTTTGAAAACGGAGCTATGCAAAAGACTTTTGGGCAGTGTGTAAGTCAACTGAATTTTCGATATACTAAAACGGTCAGTACTATACGCCCAAAAGCTTGAGTAACGGAAATTGTTAGCACTACTGAGAGTAGTCAATTCCGGGTAAGTCGCCGTGTTCTTTGTTGCCTCTGTCCAACTGTCGCGAACAACAGCGGAATATTTTTCACTTCCATATACCCAGTAGTAATTGCTGCTTTTAATGCCTGTACCCCCAACCTGTCCGGTTCCTAAAACAAAAAGTGTAAAATCTTTCCATTGCGCAGCCAAATTCAAACCGCATGTAAACGGACTGTTCCAACGTCCAATCATCACTTCGTCTTTTTCATCAATCACTCCATCTCCATTTTGGTCTTTGTACTTAATGTCACCTGGTTTTACTGTACTGAACTTTTGTGTTGGATTGTTATTGATTTCATTTTGATCGGAAAAGAGTCCTTCTGCTTGTAATCCAAATATGGCATCAACCGGTTTACCTGCACGGTCACGATATTTATCTGTATAAAACTCGTCAACTTTTAGAGCTTTACTCGTTACATACGTTCCTGTTGCACCTATCGTTAGGTTAACGTCTCCCACTTTTTCGCGATAACTAAGTTGAACATCAAACCCTTGATATCGGTTAGCACCAAAGTTTACGTATGGAACAAATGACGATGTGGGATAAGAAGTACTAAAATAGCTAGGATAGAGAGATGTTGCCTGCACAGGAATGCCATCCTTTCTGATTACAAATGCAGTTGCTTGTGCATTTAACCGATTTTTGAACAAAGAACCCTCTAAACCGAAATTCAGTTCTTTTCTTTTTGCATAAGTCAGGTTCGAATTTGCAACACGCAATATGGACGTCGCCGTATTATTATAAACACCGTCATGCCATGAAGAGCCATAAGAAGAAGAATAAAGGGCATTGTATAAATAATAATCAGTAAAATCCAAATCTGTGTTGACTACACCAGCAGATCCTGTCAATTTTAAACGATTAACAACATCTGAACCTTTCAAGAAATTTTCTCCACTCAGCAACCATCCAAGACTTAAAGTCGGAGAAAAAGCCACACGATTACTAGCCGCTAATTTAGTAGAATTAACAATGGCTCCACTAAAGTCAGCATAATATTTATGATCATAATTATAACCTAGTTGTAGCCCCAAATTGCTATTGGTTCTATATTGGAAATCACCTGTCTGACGAGCCATAGTACCAGATGCAACTAACATGGCAGACACATTATGCTTCTGTTCAAAGGTATTCACATAATCCAAATGTACATTAAAATCAAATACCTGAGAATTTAATGCATGACCTATATAATGGTTACCATCATGGGCATCCTTATTATACGTTGTTAAATTTGTTATTGAATTTCCGTTACTATTCCAAGTGGGAACATAAATAGCATAGGTATAGTTAACAGAATCCGTATAAGAGTTTGCATAATCGATGCCCAATTGTCCATGAAAAGAGAGTCCTTTTAATGCATTTTTGAGATCAACATCAATTCCTGACGAATATTGAAAGGTACGGTTACTATTATTTTTATACCCAGCAGCATAAACATCGGCAATCGGATTAGTCAGGTATTGCTGGGTACCACCTAATAAATAGCCTCCATTAATAATTTTGCTGTTTGCTATAGTGGTTGCATTGCCAGATACCATATTGACCGGTATTAACGGAGAAAAATAATCGGGATGCATAGTTGTTGAATTAGCCCAATAATCACCCTGAGGCACCCTACTATTATTAAATACAGTAGACACATTAACATAGGTACTAATAACATCATTCAACTTTAAATCGATATTACCACGGACATTTAAACGTGAAGTATTATCATTCTTGCCTTCACCAAAGTTTATCAGTGAATTTTGAGTTTGATAACCAACCAATGCATAAAAGCGCGCGCGTTGAGTACCACCGGAGAATTCACCATTAGCAGAATATGTATTATACAACTTACGCACATTATCCGACGAATAATAATTCACATCAGGGTAAAGATATGGATTAGAATGCGAAGCAGAATTGCTAATTGTAGCAGCATTATATTTTGCTGACAATCCATCGTTTGCAGAAGCTTGATTGAAATATGTCATATAGTCTGCCGATCCTAAATAATCAGGATAAGATTTCACCACATTAACACCCGCATTCACACGTATGTTTTTCTTTATCTCTCCAATTTTTCCTCGCTTTGTCGTAATCAAAATCACACCATTAGCAGCGCGATTTCCGTAGAGCACAATGGCATTTGCACCTTTCAGATATGTGATTTGATCTATTTCAGTAGTTATTACATCGGTGATTGCACCTGGCACACCATCAATTAAAACCAATGCAGTTCCCTGATTCCAGAGATTACTGCCTCCAACTAATGCATCAATGCCTTCCAGCGCATTAGTTCCATAATTTTTGTCCAGATATTCTGATGGATTCAGAACGGAAATAGCACCAATCACATCTTTCTTTGCAACGGTTCCATAAGCCACATGCACTAAAGAATCGTTACCGGAAATTATTGATTTTTTTATATCGGTAGTTTGCCCTGCAACTTCCGAAAAGAAACCGATGCTTAATCCGCATAAAATCATTCCTATTCTTATAAGTTTCATTTTTTTTCTTTTTAAGTTTGGAAAACTCTCTTTTACCAACCCGGATTTTGTCCAAATGATGGATAGAGATATACATCTTTGGTCGGTAAAGGCAACCAATAAGCTCTATCAGTAAAGATACGAGTTAAAATCACCCTTTCAGTCAGATTGATTGGTTTGGGCTTGCCATTTTTTCCTTTCTCCGCCCCACGATTAAAATCAACCGCTGTCTTTTCCAGATATTTATTATTCTCCCACAACATCCACCGACGTAAGTCATTAAAACGTATGTCTGCTTCAAACGAAAGTTCTACAGCACGTTCACGAATAATTTCGGTCATAAATTTGTCTTTGTCTGTAACATATTGTGCCGCAACATGACCAACTGTTGCACGATCACGAATTAGATTTACTGCTTGTTCTGGAGTTAAATAGTCCGGACCAGTACTGGTTGCCGAACCATATCCTTGCAATACAGCCTCGGCATACATCAAATAGACATCGGCCAAACGCATATAGGCTAGATGCATGTAATTACTACCGCTACCCCAGTTAGGGTACCCATCAATATCATTACATGTCATCGGTGTAAACTTGCGCAACAAATAACCGGTACGGCTGCACTGTGCATCACTGCGACAAGCGCCTCCGGTATACAACGCTGCATAGCGGAATTTTTCTTTATCAGCTGGAGCAGAACCACTAATTACCTGATCGTCATCAATCACAATATCATTATAAAAACGAGTATCTCGATTCGACCATGGGTCAGTAGGGTCATAGCCCGATGCTGGATCGTCAATTGGCAAGCCGTTTGCCATACCGTAGTTTTCCACATATCGGGCATTTGGTGATACATTACCACCACCTATTGATGCAGGGGTAAATATAGCACATGGTCCCCAGGGACAGCCATTAAACCCGGCACTATAAACTTCACTCATAAAAATAGCCTCGGGATACCCTGGCGTTACACTGCTCCCTGCAGAATAAAACAAAGATGAATATTTACTGAAAGGTACCAATTTATGAAAACTTTCCCCATTGTCCACATATTGCAACATCTCTTTAAATGTAGCAGCTGATTTCTTACAATAGTCTATATTAAAAACTGCATTACCTGTCGATTCTTTATTCATTAAAGGACTACCAGCATACAAATAGTCTTTACCTAAATAAGCTAATGCCATAAGTCTGTTGATTCGAAGTTGGTTTTTACCCGAAGTTGAAGCACCAGTTGAAGTTTTATCCCAATCAACAGGTAACAGATCAGCCGCCGCCCTAAAGTCTCTGGCAACACTATCAGCAGTTTGTTGATAACTCAATCTGGGTAACCGTAAATCCGATTTATTACTAACATCCAACACTTTATTTATATATGGAAGCCCTCCAAAGAAACTCATCAGTTCAAAATGAAACCATCCGCGGAAAAACATCAACTGCCCTTTGATTAGTCTTTTTTCTTCATCAGTACCAGTCATTTTATCCAGATTGGCTAACCCTAAATTAGCTTTACGGATACCATACCATGCATTCCCCCATAGTCCTTTTGAAGGAGGAAAACCACTCACTGCAGTATTAACTTTACCATCAATATACAACCAGGATGGAACCCAGCCTTCTTGCCATCCCCAATAATCTCCTTTGTCAAAATGATCATTTGTATATGACCCACCAGCTGCACCAACAGTTTCATCACCCATCATCCAGGAGTCTCCCCAAGTTGCATCAGTATAATCGGGAACACAGCCATACAATTCCTCCGTAAAGCCCTGAAAATTAGTAAAATTCAAAAAAGCTGCTGTAGAAGAAACTGATGCTTCAGGAGCTTCATCCAGATAACTTTTACATGAGTTAAGCCCTATTGCAAGCAAAAAGACTAAAACCCCTCCCATTATATATATATACTTTTTCATATATCTATTCTTTTAAAAAGTTATATTAAAACCTAAATTAACGCGTTTAACTGTAGGATATGCGGTTGAGTTTCCCAAATTCACTTCCCGATCATCGGGTAACTTAGTCCACAAAGCCAAATTATCACCATTCAAATAAACACGAAGCGAATTAATACCGGCACTTTTAATCCAACGTTCCTTAAAAGTATAAGCAATTTCCACATTCTTTAAGCGAAGGTATGACCCATCATATAAATAAAGAGTTGACCCGGTATAAAAGTCCATATGTGAATCCCATCGTGGCAAAGGAACATCAGCAGTCATATTAGTTCTTGACCAGTAAGAGCCTTGCTTATACACATTATCCAAATTACCTCCAAAGCTTCCCAGTTCAAAATAACGGTTACAGTCGTTCACACCATAAAACTGAACCATCACACTAAGAGCTTTCCATTCGAAACCTATTGTTGTGTTATAAGTATTTTGAGGCATCTCAGGATACCCATAAGGAACTTTATCTTTATCATTGATGACACCATCACCGTTATAGTCTACTATGTTTAAGTTACCTGGCAATTTTTCTGCATTATTTGTATTCAACTGCGTACTGCCATAAACCTGATCCCATGTACTATAGTAACCCTTGGTTACGTATGAATAATTCTGGCTTAATGCTTTTCCAGCTTTCTTCCGATAATCATCTAACAATTGAGCATCATTGGCGTCAATAACTTTGTTCACAGTATGTGTCATGCTAAAATCTCCCCATACGCGAAAATTTTTATTTAACTGTTTATTTACACGTATGGTTAATTCGTATCCATGATCCTTAACTTTACCCACATTGATTACAGGAGCTGTAGTTCCAAAGTAAGAAGGTATTGCCTGAGAACTTCCATCCAAAAGAATATCGGTTCGATAATCATTAAAGAAATCCACGCTACCTGTAAATAAGCCACCAAGAAAGGCATAGTCAACACCCAGATTTTTCTTTGTTACTTTTTCCCAATGAAGATCTTCATTGCCTAAAGCTTTTACATACCACTGTGTATATGGACTGGAGCCTCCGGTAGTTGACAAAGCAGCATTGTTACCATACCCCCATTGCGTTAAATAAAGCCAACGACTATACCCGGTTATATTATCACTTCCCACTTGTCCCCATGAAGCACGTACTTTCAGCATATCCAAGAACTTAATTTCTTTCATAAATTGTTCTTCAGTAAGCATCCATCCCAATGCAGCAGAGGGAAAGAACGCAAAACGGTGAGTAGTGCTGAATTTTTCTGATCCGTTATATGCTCCATTGACTTCAGCAAAATATCTGGATGCATAATTATAGGTGGCACGACCAACCCAATCTTCACGTAAATAGGGGTAATCATTGCCTGTTGCATAATTATCACGGCTGAATAATCCCATAGCTGTCACATCATGTTTACCAAATTTTTGAGCATAATTTAACTGTAATTGATAATATAATTTACGATATGTCATATCATTACTGTAAGCATCTTTTGCTGCTGCATCAGCATTTGTAGTCCAATGAGTCGGTACCCAATCAAATTGATTTGTTCCCAAAAACTGGCTATTAGTTACTGCACCCGTAACAGGATCAATATATGTTTGTTGTACATTTCCATTATCATAAATACCACCTTGAGTAACAAAAGTATTGTCATAAGAAAGAGTAGCCTTTGCTGACAATCCAGCTAAGATCATACCCAAATCCTGTTTCAATGTATAGTCTGTGTTGATCTGTTTAGTAGTCGTTTTTCTCGCACCATTGTTTGCCAACGTTTGTGCCGAGTTAACGGTTGCTACCGGATTTACGGGATAGTAACCCCATGAGCCGTTTGAATAACTAGGAAGATAAATGTCGGGGGGATCACTATAGACACTTGACCAGATACGGTATTCCCATGCATCCTGTCCGTATGCATCTTGTTTTACACCGTAAGAACCGGCTAAGTTAACCGACAAAAGAGTGGTTTTAGTTAAGCTAATGTCTAAATTGCTTCGGACATTCAATCGTTGATAACCATATCCGGGGTCGTATGATTTACCATTATCATAATGTTTCATGATATCAGATTCGTCCAGATAATCTACCGAAGTAAAATATTTCACCGACGAGGTACCTCCTGATATATTTACACTTGCATTGTGATCAATGGTAGATTTCTTTACCAATGCACCCTGCCAATCAACATTTGGATATTGTTCTGACTCTGCCAGGCTGGTAGGATTACGGTATTTGTTTAGTTCAGAATAAGGTGTATATTTAGCCCAAGAGGCAGTAGGATAAAGACCGAGTTCACTTTCTATTGACAAATCACGTATACGCAGCGCATCATACGAATCATACTTGGATGCTAACTTAGAAGGCATCTTCACTGTTGTATTGACAGTAACGCGAATCTCGGGCTTACCCTCCTTACCACGTTTGGTGGTAATAAGGATAACGCCATTGGCTCCTTTTACCCCGTACACTGCCGTCGCAGATGCATCTTTTAAAACGGATATATTTTCTACAGAACTGATATCAACGCTATTCATTGCGCGTTCAATACCATCTACCAATACCAAAGGATCAGTATTATTCCAGGTACTCGCACCACGAATATAAATTTTTGGTGTCTCACTTCCGGGAGAGCCGGTTGTTGATACGGTAATGACACCTGGCAAAGTACCTGTTAACGCAGAACCTATGTCTGAAACACCTCCGGCTCTTTCAAGTACTTCTCCTTTTGTTTGAGTGATAGCCCCTACTACACTTGCTTTTTTCTGTTGTCCGTAACCAACCACCACCACGTCACTCAAATTGACGTTATTCTCTTTCAACGTTACCGTAGTAAAGTTTTTTCCCGAAATATTTATTTCTTGAGTATCAAAACTCACATATGATACCACAAGTGTGTGTTTATCTGCTGGGATCATGAGCGAAAATTGTCCGTCAAGATCAGTTATTGTAGCTGTAGCTGTAAGACCCTTTACTAATACAGTTGCTCCAATTAAAGGTTGGTTCTTTTCATCTACAACATGTCCTTTAATTACACGCTTATTCTGAGCGACAAGTGATGAGCTCAAGAAAAGCAATGATAGGAGCAATATACTTGTCAGCTTCAATTTCTTTTTGATGAAACTATATTTTTCCATTATATTATTGATTAACTTATTATATTGATTTATTTCAATTTAGAATAAAACCTATTGAAATTATTTTCTTTACAATCAGCAATAAAAAAATCTTTTTTAATACTAATTATTCGAATAATCCAACAATAATAAAAAGCAATCAACTATCGTCTATTTCTCTCTTCATAAGATGATTATTTTGGGGGTTAACAATATTGATTAACACAACACTCAGCTTGGAATACACTAAGTATGACTAATCGTTATAAAACAAATTTTCTTGTCACTTGCAGTTCCACAAATAGGGAATGCCTCAACAAAACAAAATCTCGGAATCCTTATTAATTCAAAAGCAAATCCATAAGGATAACTAATTTCTGTTAGTAGAATGCAAAACTAGTATACTCATTTATTTTCCACTTTCGATAATAGATATTTTATTTATAATTCAAGACACAATTACTAAATAAATATTTAGAAAGTATCCGAATTATTGCTCTTTATAACCACAAACTCTAATTTACCGTCTACACATAAGAAGTAATAGAAATTAAATAATGTCGCATTTTAAAAAAATATATTACGATTCAGTTGTAACTTTAGGCCTTTATGGAAACCCAACAGTCGGGTAGCTCGTTCTGGTTTTCCAAGAATCAGGAGTGTTTTCAAATGTATTTTCCGCACCACAGTCCCTGAAAGGAATGTAAAATACCATCGGCTTTGAAAACTAAAATGAAATATCAGACTCGCACCATATCATTTCATACAAACTTTGCATAAGCGAAATGAAACTATGAATTCAAATAAATTACATCTTAATAACAAGAATATTATTTAATTATACCTTTGAATCATCCTGAAATTTTAGCGGCCGATTACTAAAGCATTTGGTTCTAATACACTTCCACACTCACCATTTTTTGTGTATCCAAATACCGAGAGAGAATAATTTCCTGTATTTTGAGGTAAATTTATTGCAATGTTTGCGCTACCAGACACCGAATTAATTTTTTCAAAGTAAATATCTGATATATACCTTGGAAAATAAGAATTTTGTTGCATGTAATTGTCTTTTGCTGTGATTATAGGGCAGAACAGAACTCTCATTGAATTTTTATCCATATCAACCAAATCAAAAGACTTTGTATTTGATGTTATATCAACGATACCATCAAAAACCTCTGACCCAAAGAAGAATTTATTGGAAACAATTCGTATTGATTCTAATTTATCAGATGGAATAGAAACTATTTTATCAGCATTTAACAAAGGTATTCCATCGAAAATTATAAGTGGATTATCACCAATAATATTACGCCCAGTTTTATTAATGACTCTGATATTCACTTTTTTTTCTTTTCTTACTATCGTTGCTTTTTGCTCTATCTCTGAAATAAATTCTTCGAGATTGGGTACTAAATATTTTTTAAACTTATGTTCAGAGTCAGGGTACCCATAAAATCTTAGAGTAGGGCGCGGTGGTTTTGTATTTTTATGAAGTTCGGAATAAGCATCGTTTACTTGAAGATTGATCATTCTTGATTCTATGATTTTTTTAAGAGATGGATCGGGATAGTAGTGTTCTTTGGTTAATTTTAAAAAATCAGGATAGAATTCGTCATCTAATTTCACTATATAATTATCGGTTGTATCTTTTACTGTAACAATTAAATTACTTCCTTGATAGTCAACTGGCAAAGCTGCTACAAATCGTCCTGAACCATCTGTTCTACTGCGACTAATCCAACATATTGAATCAACAAAAGATATGTAAATTCTTTTATTAGTAGCAGATGACTGATCGCTTAGTCTTTTTACTGTTCCCGAAACAATATCATTTGAAATTTCAGGCAAATAATTAATATTTCTCAAACTTGGATTTGTGCTTTCAGCATTTTGAAATTTAAGTATATAATCATTAACCGTTTCTGGATTACTGCAAACATATTGCAGATCACTGAAAGAAGCATCACCTGTAAATGTTGGTATAGAAGAGGTGTATAAGGTTGATTCAATAAGTTCTTTTAATCCCGAAGAAGTATTTTGGGTACCCAAATTCAGTGCAACTACATAATGAATACTATCATTAACATTAGTGCTTATGTGTAAAGTTACAGAATCACCCGGAAGGACTTTCGCTTTATCAAGTTTAGCTGTAATTTCTAATTTAGTTTGCGGCTTTATATAGATGAGACGTTCAGAGACTTCCTCTTGATTGCAATTCTTTAATATTATTTTATTTAAACCCACTGGAAGTTCAATTTTCAATAAAGCTTCAGGTTTATCAATTGTATCGGAGTACTTATATAAAATAGTATTATTTTCGACAAATACAGAAATTGGAAATTTGTCTTCGTTTTTTGCAATTACTTTTAAATAAGCATTTTTTTTGTCAACGCTATCAAGTTTACAAATCACACCTGATTGTACCATGTTTTTTAATTCAACAACTGCTCTTTCCTTTTTTAGTGAGACAGCTTCAATTCTGTATTTGTTATTAACCGTTGGATTAATATTAAAAATGCCAAAACCATTTTTGGAATTTACTTTTGCAACAACGGAATCGTTTTTATATAGCAGGACAAAAACACTATCATTTGAGTTAATCAGATGAAAAGCTATTTTATTTTCAACACCATACAGTATTTTTCCGCCTTCAGCCGAGATAGATAATTTCATTTTATCGGGGACTACATTCGCATCATCCTGATATTTAATTTTATAAAACGGATTTACAATTCTTATTTTTTTTGTAAAAAATGCGCTGGGACCAAAATTTTTCAGGTAATTGGTATAAGCTCTTACATAATAGTATCCGGTTTCAAGCTTGCGCGGCACAGTTAAAGAGTTTACACATTCTCCTTGTTTTAAAAGAAATTTCTTAGCACTTATAACATTATTATCCTGATTATATAGTTCTACATATAAAACAGAACTAAATTCGATGGGTATTTGAAGAGCAGCATCAAAAGTTAATGAAAAAAAATTAATCGACTCGCCTGCAAGATAAAAATCTTGATCCAAGGTCAATAAGACCCTCTCCTGTATTTTGTAATCTTCCGCACTAGTCACTAATTTCAGACAGGGGTCTGTCTGGCAATTTGCAATAATTTTTATTGTAAGAAATAAGACAATAAAAATTTCTTTTTTTAAAACCATATTCATACAATTAATTATTATTCTTTTCTGTCCAAAAATAAGGTACTTTACTTACACCCGTTAACGTGCAATTGAAACAATATGGTCTTGCCATTGACAAATGGAAACCTGGTACATTCTTAGCTATCATTGTACTATATTGTTCATATATTTCGTAACCGGCTTTCATTAGTGAATCTACTTGAGGATTCTGACGAAAATTCGTTAAGCTTGCAGGCACTAAAAATTCATTTACGATACAGCCATCAAACCCATTTGTTGGATTAAATTCTTGGGGTAGTTCCGATCTATCTATAAAGATTCTTTTTTCGGATGCACCCGCAACCACAAAATATCCTAATACCGGCACATCTTTATTGGTAACATTTTTTACATTACCAACAAGCGAATAGGGTGTAACATCATATAACGTTCCTTGATTTTGATTCAGTTTGATTAAATTTTTAAAATATGTATAAGTTTGCTCAGTGAATGAATATTGTTTTGCTAATAATGAATACCGAATGAAAAGTCGATTGGTACTTTCATTAATAGACTGCAATGATTGCCCATCAATTATATCACCAGCTCTTTCTATAGTTGTCCCTAAATTTAAGAAGAAGGAAGAATCATTCTTATAACATATTTTCCAATCTGGTTTACCAACAATATCAAGAGGTACTTTAAATTTCCAGGTTTCTCCATATTCCCACGCATAATAACGTGTCTTGTTTGTCGAATCGTGGGTATTGAGCAATATTTGAACTCGTTTTGGGCCATCACTATCTGGTGACTTATATTCCCAATAAAGCTTATCAATAGGAGTAGGCGTTTTCATAGTCTCGAAATCAGATTCGAAAACTTCATTATTGACATTGATTAGCAATTTATAGCTTTTACCCGGAACCCCGTGAAAAGTAGTATCGGCGGTACTATATTCTCCGCTACTTATTTCTTTCAATTGAACTTCCATACCAGTATCATCAATTATTTTTACCTGAGCTCCGGTCACTTGTTCAGCAGGTTGTACACCAGCACCCAGTGCTTCTTTACCGCCACTATATTTGAAAGTTCTTGATAGCTTGACCTTATAAGGTCCCGTTAGATTAGTTAATTGTCCATCCACAACAAGCAAATTTTCATATTTAGTGATATTGGGGTAATATGGTGATACACATGCAACCATACATATCAACAAAACGATAAAAAAATAAATATTTCTATAATTCATTTTTAATTCATTTAAAATTTAAAATTATATGTAACATTCACTATTGGTTGAGCAAAAATGGAAAGTTTGTATCCTTGTATCCCTTTATTCGTAGATTTAAAATATACTGAATAAGCATTCTCTCTTCCCAACATATTATAGACTCCAAAAGACCAAGAACCATGTCCCAGTTTATTGGTTTTTAGGCTTCCATCTATGTTCAATGCAAAATCCCATCTTATATAATCCGGAATTCTGTATTCATTCCGATTTGAGTAATACATAACTTCTACTCCCCGAAAATCATATCTGGCAACAGGATAAGTAATAGGCCTGCCAGTACTATAAGTAAAAGTATTTGTTAATGAAATTCTTCTTGTGTATTTGTAATTAACAACGACATTTAAGTCATGGGGTTTATCGTAATCAGAAGGATAAAATTGACCGTTATTGATTTTCTCATCAGCAAATTTTCCGTCTATTTTAAGTTCTGATTTGGAATATGTATATGAAATCCAACCATTAACAATACCGCTTTTCTTCTTAATAGTAAATTCTATACCATAAGCCCGTCCAATTCCGGATAATAAATCAACATCCAAATTACGATTTAGTAGAAGTTCGCTACCATCTTTATAGTCCAGATTATTTTTGGTTCCTTTATAGTAGACTTCAGCAGATGCTTCGACTGTATTTGATAATAAATTCTGATAGTAACCAAAAGCTACTTGATCTCCAATTAGAGGCTTAATATTTGCGTCGCTTATTGTCCAGGCATCTGTAGGAGAAATGGCGGTTGTATTGGTAAGCATATGAAGAAACTGATGTATGCGACTGTAACTTAGTTTAACAGAATTATCTGATCCTGTTTTATATCGAGCTGAAAATCTTAATTCTGGTCCGCTATAAGTTTTAACAATAGCGTTAGATGAATAAGAAGTTGAATCAATTCTACTATCGGTGCTACGTGACACATTCGGATCATATTTATACACTTTACTAGGTCCAAGAGCAAAGAATGAGGCATATCTTAAACCTGCAGATATTTTTAACCTGTCGTTAATCTCAAATTCATCGTTTATGAATAATCCAGATTCAATACCACGTTGCTTGGGTAAATCAACCGCAATAATATCCGATGTTGAAGATAGAGGTGTAAAAGTACCCGGGGTCAGGTCATACTTTATTAATTCTGAACCAAAATTAAATGTATGTTTTAAATCTGGAGAATAATAGAAATCTGTTTTTAATGACTTGTAGCCAATATTATATTTTAGATTAAATGAGGTTTCAGGAAGTTTTGAACTCGAAATATTATACAAATAATTAGAATATACTGCTGATAATTTACCATATATTTGAGGAGTGAAAGTATGTTTAAAAAGTAATCTTGCACACTGGTTATTATAATTATAAGCAGTATCCGAATTCAGTTTAAAATAATCCTTTGACTTATAAGCTGTAAAACTTAAAAAATTATTTTTATCTATATCGTATGATATTTTGGTACTTACATCATAAAAATCGGCTTTACTATTTCTGAATTCCGGTCTGTCTAACTTTTTGAGTACCCAATCAGAATAAGTACTTCTTACGCCAACAATAAATGATAATTTATCTTTTATTATTGGACCTTCGACTGTCAACTTAGCTGTAATCGGGCTAATACCTCCACTTACACTAAATTTTTTAAGGTTACCTTGTCTTGCTGTAATATCAAAGACTGATGAAACTCTTCCACCGTACCTTGCCGGTATTCCACATTTATAAAGTTCAAAATCCTTGACAATTTCAGGATTGAAAATAGAAAAGAACCCAAATAAATGGGAACTATTAAAAATTGGGGCTTCATCTAAAAGTATTAAGTTTTGATCGGCACTACCTCCTCTAACATTAAACCCGGAAGCTCCCTCTCCCACTGTTTGTACTCCGGGAAGTAAAAGTGCCGATTTAATAATATCTACTTCTCCCATTGTCGTAGGCAATAATTTTAGTTCTTCAATATTCATTCGTTGCAGCCCCATACTGAGATTCTTAACTTTATTATCTTTGTCGCCAGTTACTACTACTTCTCTCAGCTGAACAAGATTTTCTTTCATGTTGACATTTAATGTCCCGTTTTTATACATCATGATAGGTATTTTACTTTCTTTTCTACCAAAATGTTTAAAAACAATCTCATTGCTACCTACAGGTAAGGTTATTACATAATGGCCATAAGCATCAGTCACAGTCCCTATATCTAGTTTTTTTACATATATCTGAGCACCAAATATAGGTTCACCGTTCTCTTCATCTCGTACAATTCCGGATAGTACAGCTTTATTGCCTATTGATCTGTTTGTCGGACTACCAATATATATTACCTTATTAATCAAATTGTCGACTTTTACTTTTTCTTGATTTAAGAAAGTATATTTTAAATCAATTGAATCATAAGAGTGATTGACAATATTATTTTCTAAACTAAAAAAATTTTCAGGCAATGTAGTGTTTATTTTGTAGTTCTTGGTGATTATAATATTTGAGCCATCAATTAAATAGTCCAGGTTTGAACCCTTGAATGAATCATATAAAACCTGAGATAAATTAGTTTGCGTATGTGTTTGTTTTACGACAACTTTATCCAACCAAGATTTATTAAAGTAGAATTTAACAGGGTGTTCTTTTTCGAAGTTACCAACAAAATTCAGAAAAGCCATTGAATCACAATTTGCTTTTATATCATAATCTTTTGCTATATTGATATTGCTTGTTTGGGCAGATACAAAAACAGGCAAAAGGAAAAGTATTATATGTAAGGATAACTTCATTTTTTATAGATTTTCGTAATACTTCAAAACTTTAGATGCTGATAAGTAGTCTGATTTATTCAAAACTAAAGAACTATCTCGAACAAATTTCTTAACTATTTTCTCTTTGTCTTGTAATTGTTTTATCAATTTACCCATACTACTTATAGCTATCATTGTTCTATCCTTAAGTAAAAATAAGTTAGTTGAGCCACTGAAATCATTCATTGTTTCTGATTTCTCATTACGAACCAAAAATTTTAACCTTCCATCATAAACTACTTCGTAATAACACGCTTTTAGCTTTTTTCCAGAATCATTTTTTAAATCATCATAATATCTAAATGTTGAGTTTAAAAGACTAAATTCCCAAATAAAATTCTCATCCAGGGCAACACAATTTATTGTATTATCCTTATCATACATAAGATAAATAAGTTTGTCAATTTCAATATCATATTTTAAACCTCCAACAGGATAGAATACGCCTTGATAAACCAAAGAGCCGTTTGACCATTTATTCTCTTTAAAATAAGGATGGTTACTCTCGCTATTTGTAATTGGAATATAGTTGTATCCAACAATAAAAGGGTAATCTGCACTAGTACGTCTACTTATTGTGTCCTTTAAATTTTGTTTTTGCATATAAAAAAAATGATCCTTAACAACCAACGGCATATTTTGAGCATATGAATTCAACATCACAACTATCAGAAATAAAATAGTAATCAGAGAGGGACGTAAATAAAGATGATTTTTGGGGAAGAACATAATATTATATTTAATTAAACTAAATTGAAGATTTGCAATTAATATATTAATGCTTCTACTTTTACATTAAATTTCCACCAAAGTTATGTATTTTGATTTAATTGATAGATTCAAATTTCTAGAAATGATAATGTAAACAGTGAATTATATCTATTTTTTAAAATGAGTATCTAAAATCAAAAATCAATGTCGATCACTTAAGCACTTTGTCTCCATCGAGAATAAAAAGTTTTTTTTGATATTTAGTAGTATCTTGATTGATTTTTATAGATGTATAGATGCATAAGGAGTACCCCTCAATGTCCAACCAAAGAAGATAAGCGTCAGCTTTAACAACAAACACAGTTTATGGACATAATAAGAAAGGAGTTTACTAACCGTTCAAAAGAAGGTACTAAAGGAATGTTTACACGTGAGCGGGAACTTCAGCTAAAAAACTTAATGATTCTGGGTTACATCATGCAGTTCCATCCAACAGGATTTAGACAGATTCTTCAAAAATCAGGACTGTACGACTTCAATATAAAGAAGATACTAAAAGTGCATTTACGGAGATTCACATGAAATTAAAAAAATGAATTTTAGACTGTATCAAAAACAGGCAAATAACGCTTTTGATACAATCTCACGAAGGCAATTGATCTGGCCAATAGTCATCAAAAGCACAGCTTTGAATTTAAAATTAATAATTTACCATTGACAATTACTGATTACCAACTTATCGGAAAATAGTCTTTCAGAAACTGTCCGCTCCAGTGTTTACCGGTATTGATGCCATCAATAAACGGATCGCACACACGAGCGGCCCCATCTACTATATCCAGCGGTGGTTGAAAGTCGTGCACTTCCTGTTTATGTTTGGATAGTTCTGCCGGATCTTCGTCGGTCACCCAACCCGTATCTACAGCATTCATAAAGATGCCATCTTTAGCCAGATCGCTTGCCGAAGTATGGGTCAGCATATTCAGTGCTGCTTTCGCCATATTGGTATGCGGATGACGGTCAATTTTATTGAAAGTATGAAACTTACCCTCCATAGCCGACACGTTGACAATATGTTTCTTTCCCGTATAATCTTTCCGCATCAGGGCTATTAAGCGGTTGCAAAGTATAAAAGGTGCTATGGAATTCACAAGCTGTACTTCCATCATTTCTACAGGTTCTATCTGCCCCAGTTTCAGTCGCCAGCTGTTGGTTTTCCGAAGATCCACCTGTTGAAGATCCACATCCAGCTTTCCTTCCGGGAAAAGTTCCACTGCTTCGTTCGAGTTATCGAAACTATAGGGTATCTGCGACAGTTGTGCCGACGATTTAATACCGACTCCCGGAGTACGTACATTCCATCGGGTAGTCATAGGTGTAGTGGCATCAACATCCGAACCTGCTCCGCTAAACGAATCCAGTTGCGCTATACATTCATGATGATGTTGCAGCAGCAATTGCACATCAGCCGAATGTTCATGAAAAGGCAGCGACTCATTGGCCATCAGGTGAGCATAAAAGCCGGCAGGTCTTCTCACCGTTTGTGCGGCATTGTTTATCAGAATGTCAAGTCGTTCGTACTTGTTTTCCACATAGCTGGCAAACAGTTCCACGCTGGGAATATGCCTCAGATCGAGTCCGTAAATATGCAACCGGTGACTCCACTCTGCAAAGTCCTTTTCTTTGGCAAAACGTATGGCCGAATCGGCAGGAAAACGGGTAGTAGCAATAACCGATGCTCCCGAACGCAACATCATCAGCGTAGTATGGTAGCCTATTTTTAGTCGTGAACCGGTAATAAGAGCTACCTGCCCTGTCATGTCGCAACGTTGAAAACGTTTAGCATAATTCAAATCGCCACACTCGGTACACATCGAATCGTAAAAATGATGTATTTCGGTATAACGTTTTTTGCAGACGTAACAGTTCTGTTCGGAAGTCAGAAAATGTTTGCCTTCGGTGGCAGCCGACTCCGGTAAGGATATTTGTTCAGGAGCCTGAAATACACTTGCCAAACGGGCACTGCGAATACTGGATGCAGCACGGGCTTTACGGTTAATATCGGAGAGTTCTTGCTTTTTAGCTACTTTGAGTCCTTTATTGCGTTTTTTCAGTTCCGCTCTGTCGGGGCGACTGATTTGTCCCGCAACCTTCATCAGTTTTATTCGTTGCTCTTCCGACAAGTGAACCAGCTGATCACCGTTGTCGAGTAAATGCTCTAAAACTGAGATGCAATTATCTATTTCACTTGTATTTAATTTTTCCTTTTCTTCTTCGCTACGCTCCATGAATTCCCTATTTGACATAAGCTGCAAAGGTAATAGTGTTG
>Ga0302173_10000635_pt1 | contig 18694 bp, 9 predicted proteins | sample I_Fen_N3_1_FD_198785 | JGI IMG/M metagenome (GOLD analysis project Ga0302173, IMG submission 198785) | Peat permafrost microbial communities from Stordalen Mire near Abisko, Sweden - I_Fen_N3_1 | ecosystem: Environmental > Terrestrial > Soil > Wetlands > Permafrost | place: Sweden: Abisko... | reverse complement strand
GCCCCTTTCCATTCGTTCTGACTAGCCCATTTCTCTGAATACTCCCGGTATTTCTCATTCCCGGTAACAAAATATGCTTCCATATTTCCTGTATGGTATGCTGCATTGTCCCAAAACGGATTCGCAGGGGTTGTATGTGTAGATTGCCAGTAATCGTTTACTTTCTCAATTATGCTAAGGAGTTCAGACTTAGTTGGTCGATTTTGAGCGATTCCATGAGTACTACTAATCAAAGTCAGGATAAAGATTAACTTGTAAAGCTTCATATAAACGATTTATATTGTTGATTCTATCAATAACTATATTTCAAAACGAATGAAATACAACAGACAAAAATACATATACCACATGAATTTTAAGTATAAAATTCATTCAATAAGGAGGATTATATCCAGAATTAAATAAATAAGCTCAGCAAACCAGGATTAAAACATGAGAATTTGAATTGTCCTTTTTTTTCTACCTTTTTGACCTTTTTGTTACTACATTTCAGCAACTAATTGTATATTTTTGTAACATCGACCAATTACTTTACACATAGTTTGACTAAGCCTTACTTAACTAATAAGACTGATACTTTTTTAAGAACTTCTAAACTTAAATGAAATGAAACTTTCTACTAAATTCGCTTTGATTTTTTCTCTACTTATCTCAAACGTGATTTCCGTTTGTGCCCAAAACTTTCAAACTTCGAGTAAATACGTAGGACATGTCTTCGAGCTTAATCAACCGGATTACAAGTTAAGTCCATTTACTGGAATGACCCGTCAACATTGGAAAGATGCCTCACTTTATATTCTAAAAGGTGCTTTTAGTTATATTCATTCGTTGGACGACCCAATGAAATTTCCAAAACAGGCCGGTAAAAGTTATCCGAAAAATGATGGACAGATACCAACAGAAAAATTGGAAGGACTCTGTAGAACGCTGTTTTACGCCACTCCACTGCTAAAAGAGAATCCTGATTTGGTAATAAATAATATCAAAGTAGCCGACTATTATCGGTATCAAATTGGCAAGCTCATTGATCCGTCAAGTTTAAGCTATATAAAACCCCGTGCAAAAGATGGCGGTCCAAACCAAAATCTTGTGGAATTTGGAGCATTATCAATATCCTTATTAGCTATTCCTGAAATCCTTTGGGATCCACTCAGTCAATCTCAGAAAGACAAGTTAGCCGCTACTATGATCAGCTATGGTGACGGTCCTACAGTTCCTTCCAATTGGAAATTCTTTAATATTTTTGTACTTAGCTTTTTTGAATGCAAAGGATATAGCATCAATAAAAATCTTCTAACTGAATATTTGCAAAAAACGCTCGATCATTACCGTGGTGAAGGTTGGTACAATGATAATCCTGCTTACGATTACTACAGTATGTGGGCTTTTCAGATGTATGGAATGGTATGGTCAGAGTATATCGGAAAAAAATATTATCCAAAATTTGCTCAACAATTTCTGGATAATTTCAAAGAGGTAAAAGATTATTATCCATATATGTTTAGTCGAAAAGGAGAGATGATTATGTGGGGACGCAGCATTTCGTATCGTTATGCCTCTATTGCTCCTTTCCCGTTGATGGGTTACGAGAACGATTCAAAAACTAATTATGGCTGGATGCGCAGAATTGCCTCAGGAACTTTACTTCAATTTCTTCAAAATCCGGATTTTTTAAAAGACAGCGTTCCTACTCTTGGCTTTTATGGAGCATTTGAACCGGCAGTTCAATCATATAGTTGCCGGGGTAGTATTTACTGGAGTGGAAAAGCTTTTCTTGGATTGTTGGTTCCTGAAAATAATCCATTTTGGACTGCAACCGAAAACGAAGGAGCATGGGAAAAAGAACTAGCAAAAGGAACCGTAAGCAATAAATTTCAAAAAGGCTCAGCTATTATGATTACTGATTATCCTAATATAGGTGCTTCAGAGATCAGAGCTTGGTGTCATGTTCAGGTTATTGGTACTGGCGAACCTTTTAGAGGTAGCGAAAATTATGATCGCTTGTCCTACAACAGCGCATTTCCTTGGCAGGCAGATGGAGAAAACGGTGAAGTAGCCATGAATTATGTAATCAAAAATAAAGATAATAAATGGGAAGCACTACGTCTTTTTACATTCAAGAAGTTTGAAAATGGGATATACTATCGTAACGCAGAACTTGAAACAAATAAGAATATACAGTTTAAACTGGCAGACATTCCACTTCCCGATGGTATTTTGCGGGTAGACAAAATAGTAAGCCCTGATTCTGTAAATTTACGTTTGGGACATTACTCATTACCTCAATTAAAAGCACATATAAAAGAAGAAATCAGGAATATCAATGGACATCAGGTTCGTATTATTAATAATGGCATTTATCAATTAGCTATAATTTCTTTGGAGGGATGGAGCTCCATGGAGTTCGTTCAATCAAAAGGGCTAAATCCGATAAGTGAACAAAGTGAAGTTATCAATGTTTCTGATAAGTTCTCAGCAAAAAAAACAAGCCAAAAAATTTACAGTACACTGATGCTTTGGAAAAAAACCGATGAAAAGTGGACAGACAATGAGTTAATCCCGGTAAAGAAAATGCAGTATTCTGCGAATAAAAACAGTGTAACAATACTTTTCAGAAATGGAGAAAGAAAAATAGTAAAATTTGATTAAATCTTTATGGTATCGCATGCACGTTAATAATGAAGAAGGGGTGTCCAGATTGGTCACCCTCTTTCGTTTTTATTTAAATTAGCTATTATCAACCCTGATTGAAAATGTCGATTGAATAGATAGCTTAATCTCGAAACGAGAGATGCGCTAAATACATAATCTAAAATAAATACTCAAAACTTTTTTATTCATGTTTCAATTCTTAATTTATAATTCATACAAAAGAGTATAAAATGAATATAGAATATATCCAGGACGAATGGAGTAAAAGTAACCTTTCTGGCAATTAGTGATATTGAATATTTAGGTTCCTAATGTTGAAAACTGATTGCCTAACTTCGATTAAGAATATTGTTATTACACTTAACTATTTATATAAATCAAAAAAATATTTTGTACATAAACTTATAATTTATTTAGGTGTAAGATAGCAAAAAAACATTTAATCTACTGTATTTCAGAATCATAATCATCATGAATGAATTTTAAACCTATTTGACTGAATAGTTGCCCCCCTTAAATAACCGTTGTAATATATTTGTATTCGTTAAACAATGTATTCCAAATACATAAAAACAGAACAAAATTATTCTATAATTAAAATATAAATATATGAAGAACAAAAACAGTTAACCCAAAGATATGGTCAATTGATATGTCACACCACCATATCTCAAAAACATTTATTAAATCTAATTATTAATTAAATCAAAAAAATCATGAACGTAAAAAAGAATTTATTTCTTCTGGCTCTATCCGTTTGCATTATGCCAACGCTCTGGGCTTCTGAGAAGAGCAGTGCATCAAATAACTCGATGGCACAGCAACAATCTAAAGAAAGCGTTTCCGGAAAAGTAACCGACAAAAATGGAGAAGCCTTAATCGGAGTTAGTGTCAAAATAAAAGGCACTTCTATAGGGACCATCACTGATGTTAACGGAAAATTTTTACTAAACAACACATCTCCATCTACTGTACTGATTTTTAGCTATATTGGTATGAATAGTATAGAACTTAAGGTAGAAGGTCGCACTTCTCTCAATGTGAAGCTTGAAGATAATTCAGTGAACATGAATGAAGTCGTAGTTGTTGGTTATGGTACACAGAAAAAAAGTGACATAACCGGTTCTGTCACCTCGGTATCGAAAGAACGCTTTTCCCAAATACCTGTAACAAATGCTATGACCGCAATTGAAGGTGCAGTTGCTGGTGTTACAATTACAAATACATCATCCGTCCCGGGAAGTGCTCCATCTGTTCAGGTGCGTGGCGTAAATTCTATTAACGCTAGTACAAACCCTTTAATCATTGTTGATGGTATTCCTTTCGAAGGAAATATTAGTTACATTAACCCTAGTGATATCGAGTCAATGGAAATTCTTAAAGATGCTTCTGCTGTGGCAATCTATGGCACCCGGGGAGCAAATGGAGTTATACTCATCACAACTAAAAAAGGAGTTGCAGGAAAACCAGTTATTCAGTATGCAGCCTATGGCGGAGTTGAGAATATTGCTCACGTTTTGACACCAAGAAGTGGCGCCGAGTATGTTCAAAAGTATGCTGATTATATGTCACAGACTAATCAGACACAAACAAGTCCTGTTCCAAATTTATATGAAGTTTCTAATTACAATGCAGGTAAAACGACAGACTGGATTAAAGAAGCAACCCAACAGGGAATTATACAAGATCATAATTTATCTATTTCGGGTGGAGCTGAAAATGTAAAATACTATATTTCGGGAGATTATTTGAACGAAAAGGGAGTTGTTAAAGGTTACAACTATAAAAGAGCGGGGTTACGATCTAATTTGGAAACAAATGTAACCGATTATCTGACTACTGGTGTATCAATGTTCTTAGTCTCAAATAACTATGATGGTAACAAGGTAAATTTACTGAACGCATCGGCTATGAGTCCTTATGGTCAGCTAATGAACACTACAACAGGAAAATACCAAATTTATCCAATGTACCCAGAATTATTATATACTAACCCATTAATTGGTACATACAATGATAGTAAAGATCAGCGAGTGAATGTAAATAGTAACTTTTTTGCTGAATTAAAACCCAAATTCGTTCCAGGTTTAAAGTATCGACTTAATGCTTCATACAATTACAACCCAACAAATGCTTCTAGCTATGTGGGCAGAGATGGAAATGACAATTCCGGAACAGCTTCGATAACTGATACAAAAACAACGCTTTATGTGATAGAAAATATACTTTCTTATACTAAAGATTGGCAAAAAAATCATTTTGACTTCACCGGATTGTACAGTTCTCAAAAAAATAATTATACTTCGGTAACTGCCGGTGCAGTTGGATTTATTAATGACATCTTAACTGTCAATAATTTGAGTGCAGGTGCAAAACAAACTTCCGGTTCATACCAAAGCGCTTATTCAATGCTTTCTCAAATGGGACGTCTAAATTATTCATACGATAGCCGATATTTAATTACGCTTACGGCCCGACGTGATGGTTATTCCGCTTTTGGTGCAAATACAAACAAATATGCCACATTTCCTTCTTTAGCACTTGGGTGGAATATGTCAAACGAAAGTTTTATGAATAGTACAAAAAGCTTTTTGGATCAATTGAAAGTAAGAGCTTCTTATGGAAAATCCGGAAACATGGCCATAGGTGTAAACCAAACATCACTTGTGGATAATACAGTTTCATATCCTTTTAATGGAGTGAGTAATGTAACTGTTTTAGCAAATATACTGGGTAATCCTAATTTACATTGGGAAACAACTAAAGGTTTAAATGCTGGAGTAGATTTTTCATTTCTGAACCTAAGAATTAGTGGAACAGTAGATGTTTATGACAACCGCACTTCTGATTTATTATTAAAACGTAATTTACCTCTTGTAACTGGATACTCAAACGTTTGGGATAATATCGGTATTGTTGGGAATAAAGGAATCGACGTTAGTCTTAAAACTGTAAATATTGTATCTAAAGACTTTAAATGGTCAACAAACTGGAATTTCAGTACAAATAAAAATGAGATTATTGATTTGTACGGTGATAAAAAGAGTGATATTGGCAATAAATGGTTTATCGGAAAACCACTTGGTGCAATCTATGATTATAAGATGATTGGTGTATGGCAAACCGGAGATGCAGATTTAGCTAAATATGGTGCTAAACCGGGTGATCTTAAGTTTCAAGATGTAAACGGTGATGGTAAAATTGATGCAAACAATGATAAAATTTACCAAGGTTCTACACAACCAAAATGGATTGGAGGTATCACTAATACCTTTGAATATAAAAATTTCCACTTGAGTATTTTTATTCAGACATCGCAAGGCTCATTGAAAAATAATGTCGATTTGAATTATGCCGATGAACAGGGGAGGAGAAATACTCCTGCCGAAATAGGATACTGGACTCCGACAAATATGAGTAATACCCGTGCAGCACTATCTTACAATAATACTCTGGGTTACGGGTATCCAAGAGATAATAGCTTTACAAGAATAAAAGATGTAACATTGAGTTATGTCTTCTCGCCGAAGATTCTTGAACATACGTTCTTTAGAAGCCTTACCTTATACGCTAGTGGTAGAAACCTTTACACCTTTACAAACTGGGTTGGATGGGATCCAGAAGACACCTACACAGGCAGAGGTATTAGTTATAACTCCACTAATAATGGACCTAATAATGGGACTATCAGTTGGACAAACAATTATCCAAGTGTAAGATCTGTAGTGTTTGGTATTAACGTAGCACTTAAATAATAATATTATTAAAAAATTAAAGAATATGAAAAAGACATTTTTTTCAATAATATGTTTGTTCCTGATGTTACAAACATTTGTATCTTGTAAAGACTCGTTCCTGAATGAAACGAATTACTCTGCATATGCTCCAGCAACATTGACGGATTCCTTGGGATTCCAAGCGTCACTCAAAGGTTTATATACTCAAATGAGCTATTATTATACTTATAGCGATCATCAAGGTTGGCTCGCTGTTTGGCAAACAGGTACTGATATTGCTTATTCTACTCCTAATCAGGAAAGTCAGGAGATCCCCTATTATAGTTATGATAAGTTAGTATCAACAGATGGAGCAGCAGCCTATACATGGAAGTGGGCCTATCAGTTAATCAATAATGCTAATAACATTATTACCTCAGTTGAATCACCAAGTATTAAAGGAATATCTCAGGGAGGTAAAAATCAAATTGATGCAGAAGCCAAATTCTTCAGAGCTTATGCCTACAATATGTTAGCTACCTTGTTTGGTCGTGTTCCAGTAATTACTAAGACTATTACTGCACCTAAAACAGATTTCGTCCGGGCACCACTCGACAGCGTCAATGCGTTAATTGAAAAGGATTTGGTATATTCAGCAACTAATTTGCCATTAATTGATAATACAAATCAAGCCCGTGCTAATAAAGCTATGGCTCAACAATTATTGGCTGAGGCATATTTGAGAATGGATAGACCAGCAGATGCAGAAGTTCAATGTCAGGCTATTCTTAGCAGTGGCAAATTCAGTTTAGTTACAAGCAGATATGGTGTAAAAAAAGCGCTTGCAGGCGATCCGTTCTCTGATATGTTTATTTATGGAAACCAACGAAAAAGTCAGGGAAATACTGAAGCAATCTGGGTACTCCAACAAGAAAATCCTACTACCATCGTTGGTGGAACTTCAGGATCTCCTCAACAACGAAGAGTATGGGGTCCAGCATATTATAACATAGCAGGTCTTGCCATCTGTGATTCATTGGGGGGAAGATCAATAGGACGCTTACGTTTGGACAACTGGGTTTTATACAAATTATATGAACCGACTGATATGCGTAATTCAAGATTTAATATTCGAAGAAGATATACGTATAATGACCCTGCATACCCTGCTAAATTAGGACAACTGGTTCCTTATAATAGCGCTGATACCATATACAAAATTTGTCCAAGTACTACCAAATGGGGTTGCTATGATCCGCTTGATGCTTTCGGATATTCAACAATTAAAGATTTTCCGATTATGCGTTTAGGTGAAACTTATTTACTACTTGCCGAAGCTCAGTTCAAACAAGGCGGTACACATATAAACGATGCAGTTACTGCCATTAATACTTTACGTGCAAGATCAAATACATCGCCAATAACAGCAGCCCAACTTTCGTTGAATTTTATTTTGGATGAAAGAGCCAGAGAGCTTTTAGCTGAGGAAAACAGACGTATGACGTTAATGCGCACCGGCATGTTAGCCAAAAGAGCACTTCGCTTAAATCACGACGCTACTAGTTCGCATCCGATTGTAGGTTTAGATAGTACATCAGTAAATAAACAGTTATTGCCAATTCCACAAAGTGAAATTGACCTTAACAAAGATGCTGTATTAGAACAAAATGCAGGTTATTAATTTGAGATAGTGTTGTTTTTTATTTTTGAAAGGAATGCTCATAAGAGCATTCCTTCCTTTTTTAAACAATCTAATGACACTACCTAAAAATAGACTTTAATTTTATTATATCAAAAAAGCAATTTAAATTTTTAGCATAAGAGATTTATATTGTCTACTGCAAAAAAGATATTACTGTTAAGTCCCTATATTATCAGGTAACAATAGACATTTACTATATTTTTAGGTATATTTTAGGCATATGTCAAGTATAAAATGAACAACAAAAAAACTCACTTTAAGAAATTAGTCATTATTTTAACAATGACTGGTTCATTAATTTCAATTTTTCTTCAGGAAACTTTTGCTCAACAAAGACCAATATCAGTAATAAGCACATCTATTGATAAACTTATTTCTAAATCTACTATTACTTCTGATCAGATTCCAGAAGAAAAAGTAAAGTCTATTATTCGTGAAATGTTGGTAAAGCATCTTACTTACTCTGAAAGCATTTATAGATCGGGTGGTTATTTTGGTAATGGAGAAAGTACTGAACATGGAGCAAGAACAAATGCCGATTATGCTTTGATCTATTCGTTTATTTACAAATACTGTAACAAACAAACTTTGCCTATGGGCATAACTATTGGTACTATCAAAGAGCAAGCTCTTGCGGCTATACGCTACTCATATAAGACTCACAAAACCGGAACAATAAATTGTACTGACAGTCATAAATGGGGTCTTGTTTGGGAATCATCGCTTTGGAGTGCTTCAACAGCTTACGCTTCGTGGTTAATGCAGGATTACCTGACGGAATCAGACAAGAAAGCTGTTAAAACTCTTATTGTCGCCGAAGCAGATTATAATCTATCCCGAATAATTCCTACAAGTGTCAATTCTGATACAAAAGCTGAAGAAAACGGTTGGGATACTAATATTCTTTCTATTGCTGCCTCCATGTATCCTGAAGAAAAAAATGCACAGGCATGGACTCTCAAGTGTAAACAGTTTGCTATGAATGCATATAGTGTTGTAGCGGATTCATATAGAAAAGATATAAATAAAGATCTTGTTGATGGTAAAACAATCTCGGAATGGTATATCGGAGCAAATCTATTTCCTGATTATGCTCTTGAAAATCACGATTTTTTCCATACGTCATATTTGAACATTCCTATTCAGGAAATGTCTGAATCTCTTTTGGCATATAAAGCAGTTCAGAATCACTTGAATCCACTCTTTTCTATACCTGAGGCTTTGAAGCATAATGTTCCTGAGGTTTGGAATACAATGTTGAAAGAGTTGGTACTTGCCGATGGAGAACTGGCAATGCCTAACGGAAACGATTGGTCTATGTACATTTATGATCAACTTGCTACATATTCTGCTCTGGCTTCCATTTATAGAGATCCTGATGCATTAATGTTGGAAAGCATTACCTTGCAATATGCGAGAATGCGTCAGTCCACGACTCAGGATGGTGCATTTCTATTAAATCCGGATGTTGCAGAACGCCGTATGGCAGTTATCGGTCATAGATTAGTTTTTGCCTATTTATACCACGACTTCTATCCGACTACTGGAATGGTTGCGACCAAGTGGCATGATTTCAGCCAAAAACATGAAATCACTAAATTATTGCCTTATAGTAATATCATACGAAGCAATAATGATGATAGATATGTAACATTCTCATGGTTTCAATCTGTTGATGGTAAGAGTTACAAATCTTACATGGGGATGGTGTCTCCAAACTCCGTAAACTATAGCAATATTATATTTCCCTATAAAACGGGTAATACAGGTAACTTTACGGGATATATTGATATTAGCGGACATAAACGTAATGCTTCTTTTATTTCAAACACTTATTCCATGTATCCTAAAAGTTTCTCTACTACAGGAAAATTGAGTGTTACTGACGACAATATGACCAAGTATTTAACATTCTATTCCACACCAGGTAACTCAATAATATATCAGGAAGATATGATAGCCGAAGTTCCGGGAGTAATAAAAAAAGATGGTGGATTGATATTGGGCATTACAACTGATACTCTTGCGACTAACTCTCATACTCTTTATTCTCAATCAGGGAGCATCTGTTCTAATGGTGACTCAGTAAGTACCATTAGCGGAAATTGGGTAAATGTTGATAATAAGTTAGGAATGATAGTAAATGGTGGTAATGGAATTGCTTTTGGAGAAAAAGAGTTATGTACTTCTGTAAATGTATCAAAGCTTTACGGATCATATTCAACGGCATTAAAAACATTCACATCAGGCGATATTGTATTTTCGCGTTCGGTAATTGTATATTCGAAAATAGATGCTAAAACAACTCAGATTTTAGCTACTAAAGCTAAATATCCAATTATGAAAGCTGGTTGGAAAGCTACAGCAACCGAAGACCCTGCTGCTCGTAGATATGTAGTTCTGTCGAATTTTCGTTCATCAGCTTCTTCTACTATAACCTTGGGATACCCGCAAGGAGCCCCTGTATTTGACAGAGTAACAACTATAACCGATTCAACTGGAACGGCAACATTTAATTGCATACCCAATACTTCAGCTGCAAATGAGTTATACTCGTATATAAGAACAAGCACATTGCCACTATTAGCCATTCAGGGTGACAATCCATATTCGGTTTATGTTCTGAATTCCAACAAAGTAGATGTATCTGCCACTATCTCTATATGGGATAGCGGAAAGTACAAAACTTTCAGCACAACAATAAAGCCCAAAGAATGTATGTTTATTCAGACATTAAATAATTCTATAACTGTTGATACAGCTCAGTTTCCTTATGGTTATCGCAACATTTCCCGGGGGAAATATATCGTTGCAAATGATCAATGGCCTGAACATTTCCCATTTGCTACTATAGATAACATTGACAGCACTTACTATCAATCACTTATTTTACCCACCATTACAACTCCCGAGAACTTAACACTAAATTTGTGGGGGTTATATACATGTAATAAACTTAATATTAAATCTGTTTCAGAAATAGGACCCAAAAATATTGAGATTCAAACATCTATTGACGGAATAACATTTGTAAAGGTTAGTAGTGCAATCTTGCAAAATACGACAAAATTGCAAACCATTAGTTTTAGTGATTCGGATGCAAAATACGTTCGAATAAAAATTAACTCTACATATGGATTAAACAATGTATGTATTGCTGATATTCAATTATTTGGCAGTCCAAAGTAATCAATGCGTATTTTCAGTTTTTGATTCCTGATATTCTCTAGGAGTGAGTCCAAATTCTGATTTAAAGCATTTGCTAAAATACTTAGGGCTATTAAAACCCACTGCAAATGCAATTTCAGAAATATTACCTTTATTATTTATTAGCATTTGGGCAGCATGTTTTAATCGAATATTTCGAATAAATTCTCCTGGCGAAAGTCCTGTCAGTGATTTTAGTTTACGATGTAAAGTCGACTTAGACGAAGACATATTGATAGCAAACTGATCAAAGTCGAATGTATCGTCAGAGAGTCTTTCTTCAACCTTAACAACAGCCTGTTGTAAGAATAATTCATCCAAAGAGCCATATTCCATGGAAGATATATTAATCTCTTTGTTGGTTTTAAACTTTTCGGTTTTTTGTCTTCGTTTATGAATCAGGTTCTTTGCGCGGGCATCAAGAACTTCCATTTCAAAAGGTTTTGCAATATATGAATCTGCTCCTGCATTGTAACAATCGATGCGATCCTCAGTAGAGTTTTTTGCAGTCAACATCAATATATTGATATGACTGGTCGAAACATCATTTTTAATAAGTTTGCAAAATGTTAGTCCATCCATTTCGGGCATCATTACATCACTTATTATCAAATCTATTTCATTTTCTCGAATAACTTCAAGTGCTTGTACTCCATTTTCAACACTTAATACTTTATAGGTTCCTGAAAAATGATCTACAATCAAATTATTTAGTTCACGGTTATCCTCTACAACTAATATCATAAGGTCTTTCCCATTTTGAATCTTTTCAATTACTTCTGTATCTTCTTTGTCTGTATTAGTCTCAATTACTTCAGGTATTTCTGGCAAATCAATTTTCTTAACTTCTTCCACCGAAAGTTCTTCGTTAGTGTAAGCTGTTTTCGAAACAGGAATTTGAAAAATAAACGTTGCTCCATCTCCAAATGTGCTCTTTACTTCTATGCTTCCTTTGTGAATTTGTAAAAGATCGTAAGTGAGTGCAAGTCCTATGCCATGACTCTGACTCTGATCTGAATTACTACTGATATAAAACCGTTTAAAGATATGAGACAAATCTTTATCCGCAATTCCATCGCCTGTATCAGATACAGAAAGGCAAAGAAATATTTCGTTCATCCGAGTTTCAAATTTCATTTTCACTTGAATTGTACCGCCTTTAGGTGTATGTTTAAATGCGTTTGACAACAAATTATAAATAACCTTATCTAATTTATCCGGATCAAAATAAGCCATATAACTTTCATATTTACATTCAACAGAAAATCGTATATCTTTTTCGCTGACAAGCGGGCTGAAATTAGAATAACAAATATTATTCACAAAACCGACAATATCATTAGGCAGAATCTTTAATTTCATATTGCCACTCTCTGTTTTTCGGAAAACTAGAATTTGTTGAATCAGCCTTTTTAATCTATTAATATTGTCTTTCATTATATCAAATTGAGCTGATTCACTCGCTGTTTTCTTCTGCATACGTTCAATAAGCAGCATTATAATAGTCAATGGAGTAAGTAACTCATGTGATATATTAGTAAAATAACGCAATTTTATTTGAGCTAACTCTTCTGACTTTTCTTTTTCAATATGAGATATTTTAAGTTCGTTACGCAAACGAATACGATTAGCAATATTCTTGGATATAAAATAAGTGATTAGTACAATAATCAACAAATATATAAAATAAGCCCACCATGTTTGGTAAAATGGCGAGCGTTTAATGATAGTCAATGAAGTAATTTTATTACTCCACCGTCCATTTTCATCAGTTGCTTTTATTTCAAAAACATATTTTCCGGAAGGTAAATTTGCATAATTGACAAACCTACGATTGTTTCCAACATAAACCCAGTCTTTGTTCATTCCATTGAGTTTATAGGCATATTGAATTTTATCGGCAGAAGTAAAATTCAGTGCAGAAAATTCCAAACTCACATCATCATCGCTACTTTTTAGGGTTAGTTCCGTCTTTCCTACATTGAAATACTTTTCGGTTTCATTATCAAAAATTGATTGATTTTTTACTTCTATATCAGTAATTACTACTTTCTGGTCATTTGTAGGTTTAAAGTTTAAAGCATCAGGGGAAAAAGCACAAAAGCCTTTATTTCCACCAAACATCATAGTTCCATTTTCTAATTTAATACATGCATCCTTTGCAAACGAGCTAACCAGAATACCGTCAGATTGAGTATAGTAAGTAGTTATATGGTTAATTGGATTAAACCTGATTATTTTCTTTATGGTAGAAATCCACAAAGCACCCATATTATCTTCCAGAATCTCTAGAACCGACTCTTCTGTTATGCCATAGAGTTTACTAACATCGCGCATAGTGTTATTCTTTTCATCGTAGAAATAAATACTACCTACTCTCGTTCCAATACATACATCTCCATTTTTACGGCAACAAATAGATTGTATAGAGTTACTCTGCAAGTTGCCCAACTTTTTGCTAAAAGCCATCATTGTGAAATAAGACTTATTTCCAACCGACTTTTGAAGCTTGATAACACCCTGTTTATCGCTTCCTATCCAGATATTTCCTTTTTTATCCTCACGAATAACAGTGATATTATTGATATTGGGATTAATCAATATGACTTTGTTGCTTCCAGCAGCTCTTTGATATAGACCATTATCTGTTCCTATCCATACATTCCCCATTGAATCTTCACAAAAACCGCTAATGGAAAATTCCCGGTTACCTGTAATAGGAAGAACTTTAATTTCATTGGATCCTCCTACCCTATCACTCATAATATAAATATCATGTTTACCTTCTCTGCTCAGCCAAATTTCATGTGTACTTTTAATTCGCTTAATAGCAGATACGCTTTGTATATCCCTAATTGATGACTGAGCCGGAGGAACTATATCTCCTGTTTTAGGATTGAGCACATACAAGCCCAATCTATTGAGAACAAGATATATAAAACCATTAGCTGATTCACAGAATCCTACTACAATCGGAGGGAAACCAACCTTTTCTTTTAACTTACTCAAAGAATTGGTTTGCAAAGATGTATTGTTAAAATTCAATTTGAAAATTCCTTCACCAACTGTACCTAACCATAAATTACCTTGTCGGTCACGCACAATTTCATGAAAAAGCTTATAATATGGTTCTGGAAACATAGATTTCGAATCAATCAAATTGTAGGTTGTATTATTTTTCTTTTCTAATACCACCAGACCTGTAAATGAAATTACCCATACATATCCGATTTTATTATCTTTAACAATACTATAAGTAATATTGTTAATAGTCACAGGTTTCCCATTTTTAAGAACTGTTATAGGCGTAAACGGATTTTTTGGTAATACAGTTAAATCCATCGAATACATTCCATATCCCCATGTACAAATCAGAAAATGGTTCGGACTATCTTCAATCATTCTAAAAGGGTTATTACCAATGCCAATTGGAGGCAATACAAGAAATTTGGATGTTTTTTCCTGAAATAATACGACTCCTTTATTTAACAACAACACCCATATTCTGCCTTTGCTGTCTTGATATACACTTCTCACATTACTACTTGGGAGTGAGTATCCTGCAGCTTTTGTATTATTAAAGCAAATACTTTTACCATCAGGAGAAATTCTCACCAATCCATTATTATTGGTGGCAATCCACATACGACCTGATTTATCTTTTAAAATTGAATTTATTCTGTCACGCCCAACATAAGGATTATCCAACGGCTTGATAGAATAATTGCTTTTATCAATAATATTGATTCCTTCTACAGTACCAACCCACAATCTATTGTTATCATCTTCAGTAATATATTGTATACTGTTATTTGTTAATCTATTTTGATTAGTTGAACTGGACCGAAATACCTTTACAATATAACCATCAAACCGACACAAACCATCTTTTGTGCCGAACCACATATAACCTTCCTTATCATTGTACAACCTATTTATGGAGTTTGATGGGAGTTGATCAACATATGGAAAATGCTGAAAACTAAGTTGTCCTGATTTTGGAGTCGCTTGAGAACCGGCAACTTGTATAAGAAGAATGACGAGAAAAAAAGTTCGCTTTAACATGATATATCGTAGTAGTATTCTTCACAAAGTTACATTATTTCCTGGGATTGCACTTAAATACTATAAAATATATTGTTCTATCTTTTGGATTTAAAATAAGATGCTTTTATCTTAAAAATAAATGGCTCTCATTTTATATTTCCATCTGTTGAAATAAATATTTCCACTCTGCATTCCATTTTGCCAAGCTGAAAATCTAGCATTTCACTCCGTGGGTATATTTTTGCTGGGTATAGAGGGTAGGTATAATCGTCATTTACAATTACTCGGTAGTAATGCGTAAAAGTCTATTCATGTCAACATCCCTTCATTTCTGTTTTTTGAAAATTGATCCAACGGACACCAATAAGGTTACTCGCAATAGACTTCAGCCTAATCGTGTAATATAATTTCATTGAGCTGCAGTATTTATACGTTTTGCCATTAGCAGAGAAGGGAATGCATGCTCATCTCACCATTAACAAAAACAACAAGCTCTGCAGTCGTCAAGTCAGTTATTGAGTTAATATTCGAAAATAATGTCCAATGGGCTATATTATAGTACTGATCACCAGGGTATGTTAGAATCAATCCAACGGTAACTGATTTGCACCTTTTAAAGATATTAGTTTCGTTACCACCATCAGTCCAATAAGTTTTTTTTATCCTATCGCTAAAGACAATCTGAGGAAGACGCTCAGAGGTATATGTTTTATTAGCAAAATATATTATTTCAATTGGCTTCTCAATCGCATTATCATTTACCTTCACCTTCGTTTAATTATAATTTATTATAGCAGTCATAGTGGAATCACTTCATTTCATTCCTTTTTGCGATTATTCTTTTTTCTTGCCTCTTGATCTAAATTTTGGGTGTCAGACCCATATATTCTCTCTTCAAGTTCTTGTGTTAGATTCATAATCTGGCGATTTAATCTTGCCAGTTCAATAGTTGCTTTTTCAAGTCTGGATAAAAGTAATAGAGCTTTTTTCTCTGGGGAATCTGATTTTAAGGTACTTACAACCTGATCATAGTTCACACCAATAGCACGAAATTGAGAATAGAAAGTGGTCAATCTCATATAGTAATCTATTAAACCTTTATCAAGTTTGATCACGTTTAAGGGTTTACCAAAAATACAGGATGTGATAAAATTTGCTCTTACTTGCATACCTGACTGATCATAACGACCTAAAAATTCTATGTTTTCTACCTCACTAAGACTTATTGTATACCGAAAAATGGCTGGGTGGCTTTTGGGCTTTCGACCTGCTTTATGTCTTTGAGTTGGCTTATTTTCTTCTATACTCATATCGATTAAATTCTATCTTTGAGCTATTTGCTCCATAAGTTATTCTTCTAAAGCACCGACTTCGGAGGGTGCTTTCCCCTGAAAGGGCAAGTTATTTTGAGATGCTGAAAGAATTTCAAGCATCTCAAAGTACAACTTGCCATTTGCCTTTTGCAAATGCAGGTAACCGGATTGACTGGCTTTGTAGTTTCATGAGAGTTATGTTTCTAATTGAAGGTGCAAAATTAAAATAGTTTTTAGATTCTGGTATTAAATAGATTATGCCAAATAAAGACAAGTTAAGGTTGAATAAGCAAGATGTAATTCCCTCGGATTTTCAATATTTGATATCTTTTATTCAATTTTTTTTTGAAAACAATAAAGAGTGAAAGAGTGCCTTAATTTGTGAGCACTTAAAATCCTGAGTTCATGAATGATTGAACTCATGAACTCAAGACAACATTAAATAAAGCAATAACGCAATATTACATCATTGAAAACAAGATTGCAATAAAACATTTAATCAACGACTCGGAAAATGGGAAATAACTTTTGGAGCCGTCCCATCGAGCTCGAAAAAAGTTATTCTCGTTTTTCCGCTAGTAGTAACTAAAGCGAAAGTGAATTTCAGCACTATATTTGAGATTTGTAGGCAACAATCTGGAAGACAGGAAATAACTTTTATTCAATAAAAAAATAAGCGCTAAAAGTAATTTCTATATTTTTGTAGATTTTTTTTTTGAAAACAACCCTTTAAAGATTTAGAAAATGAATACAAATCAAATTACAAATGAAACACCTATAGTATTTTTAACGGTTGGACAGTTCATGGAATTAATAAAATCAGAAATTAAATGTCAAACTATAATTGTACTGAAAGAAACAAGGCATTTAGTATATGGCTTACGTGGAATTAGAGAATTATTAGGAGTTTCAAATGTAACAGCATTTAGATATAAAGAAACAATACTTAAAGAAGCAGTCAGCCAATATGGACGTAAAATAATTGTTAATGCAGACAAAGCATTAGAACTTTTTAAAAACAAAAAGTCTTAAAATTTTATCGGGGCTAACTCGCCGCAAAAGTAGATATATACCATTGGGTTAGCATTGGAGAATGGCTTGGGGAAAACGGAATGAATGAGCTTGCGAAATGGAAATGAGTATTTCCCGAAGCCGTGCGGTGCTCAAGTGGGTGAAATGAACTGAACGCAATGGAGTGAAGGATGGATGGCGGTGAGGTACGAACTGCCTCCCCCAAAACGTAATGAGAGAAGAGAATGAACCGACTGCAAGCACATGGAAATAAAACTCGTTCTACTTTTTGATACTGCAACAACTAATGGGTGGTGGGGAAATATTGAGGTCTTCGGGCAGCGGAGCGGGGCAAAAGCGTTTGATTTTGTGCGGCTATTATACATAATGGGGTTATAGGCTTTTTTATTGGGTTTATCCCCAGCTGAAAGCTGAAAAAGCTTATTAACTACATGTTATGTATAATAGCTTTGAGTTGTTTTTTTCTGGCGAATCTTTTTGCTTCTTGTGGGTGGATTGAAATGTCATTGTCAATACAAATATCAATGCATTGAAGGTTCAGCAAAGATTAATTTTCTTCTTTTTGATCGATCAAAATTTAGTGCAAGATGCCAGCGTTTCTATATATAGAAACGCTGGCATCTTGCACAATATATAAATATGTAATAATATGACACTTCTGCATGTTAAAATGGTTGTGTATGTTTGAACCTGAAAGTTTAGCAGACAAACATAAATCATTGTCAATCATAAAATTATATTTTTTAGTATATTTCCTAATTCGTACCCCATATGGGTATAACAAACGACAATTGACTGAATTTAAATAAATTAATAAATGAGATTAATTACCTTCCTCTACGCAAAATACGCTAACAATCAGCAATATACAAACAGTAGGTACTAAATAAGGAACTAAACATACATATGTTAGTTCCTTATTTTATAATTCGAATAGCCCAGAAAAGCCTGATCAATGTAAAAGACCAATATTGGATATTGGGATATTGTTACGTTTTATATGTTTAAGTGTTATAAGTGCTTTT
>Ga0302173_10000633_pt1 | contig 18731 bp, 15 predicted proteins | sample I_Fen_N3_1_FD_198785 | JGI IMG/M metagenome (GOLD analysis project Ga0302173, IMG submission 198785) | Peat permafrost microbial communities from Stordalen Mire near Abisko, Sweden - I_Fen_N3_1 | ecosystem: Environmental > Terrestrial > Soil > Wetlands > Permafrost | place: Sweden: Abisko... | reverse complement strand
TTGTAGGTGCAAAACATGCACGTTTTTATATTTTCTGCCAAATCTTTTATTTTTTCGACAGCAAATTCGTTTGTAAGGTCTTTATGATCTCCCATGATTTTATCTTTTACTTTATTAATAATTTTTATAATTAAAGTGCTCATTTAATGAATACTATAATATTTATTTTTTGATTAAAACTTGATATTAGTAAAGTTGATGATTTTAAAGCTTTGAGTGCTTATACAATTAATTTAAAAGATTATGAGATTTCAAGTATCGATTATTGAGATGATAAGTAAAAAGCAATTGATTAATCTATATATTTGGTTATCTTTGAGAAAGAAAATACCCAATTCCCTAAATTTTTATGACTGATTTAACGATATTTTACACGGACGATGATGAAGATGATTTGAGTATTTTTACTGATGCGGTCGAGTCTTTGTCCAAAAATATACAGCTTCAGACGTATTCTGGAGGCGAAAAGTTGCTAAAAGCAATATACAATCCACCACCAACACCAAATGTTGTATTTTTAGATTTGAATATGCCAGGTAAGAATGGCTTTGATGTTCTTACTGAGCTTAGAAATTCTGAAGAAAAGAATGATATCCCTGTAATTATTTTCTCAACTTCAAACGAGCCAAGTATAATTGAAAGATGCCGTAAACTTGGGGCTAATTATTTTATTACAAAACCTGTTTTGATGAAAGATATTATAAAGTCTATCGATCATGCGCTCGAAATCGATTGGAATAAATTTAAACCAACCGATAAAGATTTTGTTTATAAATATTAAGAATGTGTTATAATTCAGGAATATAGATGTCAAAAGTGGCGCCTTTATCTTTTTCGCCACTTGCCTTAATGATTCCTTTGTGGTTTTCTACGATCTTTTTTACGATCGCCAAACCAATACCAGTTCCAGAGAATTCACTTTCGGTATTTAAGCGTTTAAAAACCTCAAAAATGCGTTCTTTGTATTCGTCTTCGAAACCAATTCCGTTATCAGAAATTTTAAGGTGATAATACATTTTGTCTGGAAAATCGACCTCATGTTTTATCCTGCTTCCTTTAATTCTATTGGCTTTAATTTCAATAATAGGAGCAATATCTTTTCGGGAAAACTTTATCGCATTTCCAACCAGATTTTGCAGTAATTGCCTAAACTGAAATGGAATTACTGTGGCTTGTCCAAGAGGATGAAACTTTATTTGAGCATTTTTCTCTTCAATACGTTCTGAGAAATCATTTTCGATCTCTTCTACAAAATCATCCAAATTTACTTTTACAAAAACTCTTTCGGCAGAATTGGTTCTCGAATAGGTTAAAAGATCTTGTATTAAGGTTTGCATTCGCTTTGCTGCAAATTCAATTCGTCCAAGATAAGTCTTTGCAATTGGAGAGATATTTTGCTCATCTAAGTCGGTTAAGCGACTGGCAAAAGTTTGAATTTTTCTAAGCGGTTCTTGTAAATCATGACTGGAAATATAAACAAAAGACTGTAATTCAATATTCATATTAATCAAGTCTTTATTTTTAAGTTCTAACTCTGCAGTACGTTCGTGAACTTCTTCTTCAAGCTGATTCGTAAAATCTTTTTGATCTTGAATATCAGTACTTGTACCAACCCACATTTGAATGTTTCCATTAATATCCTTTTGTGCAATTGCTCTGCTTAATTGCCACCTATATTCGCCATCAAAACGTCGAAAACGATGTTCTAGCAAAAAGTCATTTCCTGTTTTTATAGCTTCCATCCAAGCGTTTACATTCTCTTCGCGATCGTCCGGATGTACAATTTGTAACCAGCCATCTTTATCAATTTGAGCTTTATTAAAACCTGAAAAAGTGTAAACAGATTGATTAAAATAATTCAAATTTCCTATTGCATCGCTTGTCCAGACAAACTGAGGCATTGAATCAGCAAGAAGTCTAAATTTTGCTTCGCTTTTTCTCAAAACCTCTTGATTGTTTTTTTCATCTGTAATATCCAGAACAGTTCCCAGCATTTTCGAAGGCGTTTTATTTTCATCAAAAAAGATCTTTCCATGGGCTCTAATCCAGGAAATAGAATTGTCTGGTTTTATAATTCGGGATTCATATTTGTAAATACTTGTTTTTAGAGCTTGTTGAAATGCCTTTTCAAGAACAATTTTATCATCAGGATGTATTTGACTTAATAATTGCGAACGCGTTAATTCGGTGTTTTTATCAAGTCCAAAAACAGTCAGTAAATTTTCCGAATAAATAAGTTTCTGCGAAGGTATATCCAGATCCCAAGTTGCAATTTCTGCAATTTCTGCGGCTAATCGCGCTCTTTGTTCTGCATCTTCCACTTTTTTTCGGGCCTCAACTTTATCCGTAACATTATTTACAGTCACCATTACACCAGATATGTTACCTTCTTTTTCGAACAATGGTGTGTATTGGTAATCGAGGTAAAATGCTTCGAGTTTTCCTCTAATATCGACATAGGCTATCGATTCGTTTTCTTTTACAATTTTACCTTTTATAAGCACTTCATCTAGTAATTCAGGATATTTTTGGTCAATTAATTCCGGAAAAACTTCGAGCAAAGGTTTGCCAATAGTTTCTTCTTCGGTTTTATGCCAAAGTGTGTTCATCATGGTATTGTTCGCCAATTCGATAATATGATTTTCTCCTCTAAAAATCGCCATCGCAATAGGAGATTCCATTACCAATTTTCTAAAAGCCTTTTCGCTTTCACTCAATAAATGCCTTGCTTTTACTGCTTCGGTAACTTCATAAGTAACAATTATAACTCCTGTAACAGCATTGTTCTCTTCTCTTAAAGGATGAAAAACTAAATTAAAGTAACAAACTTCCTGTTTCCCGTAACGGTTTAAGGTTACCTCTAATTCATCTGTATAATAAGGAACGCCATCTTCATAAACCTTTGAAAGTAATGGATGAACAATATTTTTTGCTTCGGGAACTACCTCAAATACTGGCTTATTTAGAATATCGTCTTCTGTTTTATCGACAATTTGAAGGTAAGTAGTATTGGCCATTTCGACAATCAAATCGGCACCTTTAAGAATAGCAATTCCAAGCGGAAGCTGTTTTACAGTATTTCTAAAACGCTTTTCGCTTTCTTCAACCGCACTGCGCGAAATAACCTGGAGCGTAACGTCGTTTGCAATGGCAACAATACCGGATATTGTTCCGTCGGGCTCTTTTAGAGCTTCATAAATAACATTAATAAAGGTATTTTCAATTTTGCCTTTTCGAGTTAATTTTACAGGAAGCTCATAAGCCGTAAATTTTTCGCCTGTTGTATAAACGGCTTCCAAAATAGCTTCTAAACCTTGACCTGTAGCTTCTGGCAATGCTTCAAAAACGGGTTTATTAATAACGTCTTCTATTTTTCTTTCCCATATTTCAAGCATCAGCTCGTTTGCAATTTCAATAACATAGTCTTTCCCTCTAAAAATGCACATCGCATTTGGGGTTTGTAAAATATTATTTAAGTATCGCTGATTGCTGTTTTCCAGCTTTTTAAGAATATTAACTTTGTCTGTAGTTTCATTACAAATAACAAGTACACCATTTATTTTTCCTTCATCGTTATTTACTGGGCTGTAGCTAAAAGTCCAGTAAACATCTTCCATTTTACCGTTTCTGTAAATTGGTAATAATTGGTCTTCATGCCAGGTAGCTTCGCCTTCAATAAGAACCTGGTCAATTAATGGCTTAATAAAATCCCAGATTTCAGGCCAGAATTCAGCACCTTTTTGACCCAAGATTGCAGGATGTTTTCCGTCATTTCCTAAACTCGGGCGATAAGCATCATTATAAAAACAAATATGATCTGGTCCCCAAAAAAGGAACATTGGAAATTTAGAATTTAAAAGAATTCCTAAAGTTGTACGCAAACTTTGAGGCCATGATTCTACAGAACCCACTGAGGTTTTACTCCAGTCTTTGGCACGTGTTAATGCGCCCATTTCGCCACCATTGGCTAGAAAATCGTGGTTTGTAGTATTCATTAAGGTCTATTTTGGTATTGGTTAAAGCAATTTGGTTTATTAAATAAATATAGTGATGACTAAATTGATTTATATAATTGTTAAAATTAGTAAAATTATTATTGATTTTATTTTGATTTTTTGAATGAGCTACGATTTAAAGCAATTGAGTTAATTATATCTTATTCGAATGATGAAATTTGATAGAACAACAGATTTAAAATAATCTCAATTAAAAATAATATCATGAAAAAGGAACAAAAACATGAAACCGACTATATAAAAAAATATCAGGACGAGGGTTTCATTTCAAATTTTTTATTTGAAGATGGTGTTTTATTAGATTCAGAAACAAAGTACGCGTATCAGCCCAACGAAATTTTTATTGTAGCGCATCATCGATACGAAGGTATGAGTGATCCTGATGATATGTCTATTTTGTATGTAATTGAAACAAAGGATCAGAAAAAAGGAACTCATTTAATAGGTTATGGCCCAACGGCAGACCTTGAAGAAGCTGAGTTTTTTAAAGATATACCTAAAGAAAACTACTCTAAAAATGCTGATATTAATAAGCTTACATAAGTTCAAAGGTTCAGAGATTCAAAGTGGCAGAGGTACAAAGGTTTTATGGGAAAGGTTATTTCTAATAGACTTGTGTGTTTGTGCCTTTAAATATCATAAAACCTTAGTTTTTGTGACTTTTGCTTTAGCATTTTTTATCTCCAAATAAGCGTTAAGTAAAATTATGAAATATCTGTACGGAATTGTATAAGGGATTGATTAGCAATATATCTGAAATTTGAATTATCAAAATAAGATAAAACCAAAGTTGTGTTTTGTACGTAAATAACTACTAACCACTTTGTTCAACCCAAAACAAAACCAAAATGAAAAAACTATACTTAAACACTGGAGGATTTGACGCTATTTTTAATGATTTTAAAGACAGTTTTGATGGCGAATTAACAATTGACTCTAATAATGAATACAAATTAATTATTAAGTCAAAATGGGCGAGAGGAACAATAAGCGGTGTTTGTTTTGATGACAGAATGATACACATGAATTTTGATCTTACGTTAAATCAAGATGTTTCGTTGAGTATAGAATCTTTTCGTTCATTACCAGTATTTTTTCTTCATTGTGAAAATGGAAATGTTATTCATAGTTTTGGTGCCAATGGGGATAAAAAAAGTATTAAAAAGGATCAAACTTGTATTTTGAGCAATACATCTGTTATTAATAATGTTTTATATTTTCAAAGTCATAAACAAATTCAGTTTTCTTTAATTGGAATGCCAACTAAAGCTTACAATGATGAAAGTGTGAAACTTATTACTCAATTAAAGAGAAAATTCACAAATGAATCAGGAAGATTTATTTATGTAGGTGCCGAGAGTCTAAAAATATCAAAAAAATGGCAAGAACTTAAAACACTTCCTCAACAGGGAATTGTTAGAAATTTGCTTCAAAAAATAATTCTAAATGATATTATTGAGCTAGAGATAGTTCAACATAGTTATAGTTATCTGGAAACTTTTGATCCTATTATAAATCTGGCAAACAGACAGATTGTTGGAATTAAAAGAATTTCGAATATGAGCCTTTCAGAAGTAATTTACGCCGCAGGATTAGCTAGCCGTCACTATTTGCCCCGTATTTTTAAAGAAAAATATCATTTATCTTATAAGCCATTCAATCAAAAATTGGCTAGCTAATGCACTTTATAGATTTCTATTTCAAAAAAAACAGCTCAAAAAGCTGTTTTTTTTGTTACAATAATTTCATCGCAATAAAAAAAACTTAGTCCCTTAGGAACTTAGATACTTAGCTACTTTTTTTATAAAGTATTATTCTTTTTCGTAATAAATGATAAAATAAACCATAATTAGATTTAAACAAAGTGAAACCGAATTTGTAATAATTATAGGGAGATCATTTTTTAAAATTCCATAGACAATCCATACCAAAATACCGAATGTGAGGATGCTAAAAGTTTTAAGCGAAATCTCTTTTACCTTCTTGGTTTTCCACACTTTTATAATTTGCGGAATTACAGAAATGGTTACACAAGTTCCTGCAAAAAGTCCTAAGATATCAATGAAATTCATGATTTTTGTGTTTAAAAAATGTTATCCACCAACTAATTCTCCACCATTTATGTGTATGAATTGCCCAGTAATGTAACTACTATCTTCGCAAGCCAGGAACACATAAGCGGGAGCTACTTCTGATGGTTGTCCAGCTCTTCCCATCGGATTATTTTTTCCAAAATCCGCCAATGTATCAAAACTAGCCACAATCAAGGGCGTCCAAATTGGGCCGGGAGCAACACCATTAACTCTTATTTTTCTTGCGGCAAGTATTCGTGATAATGATTTTGTAAAACTTACAATTGCACCTTTTGTGCTGGCATAATCTATTAAATGATCACTGCCACGATAAGCTGTAACAGAACTTGTATTGATAATTGTATCATTTTCCTGAAGAAAAGGCAAAGCGGCTTTAGTGATATAAAAATAAGGGTAAATGTTGGTTTCAAAAGTTTTATGAAGCTGCGAGGCAGTTATTTTTTCCAATTCATTTTGAGGAAATTGAACTGCAGCATTATTTACAACAATATTTATTTTTTTAAATAACGAATGACATTTTTTTACGGCACTTTTACAAAACTTTTCGTCCTTTAAATCTCCGCTAATAAGCAAGCATTGTTGACCTTCTTTTTCAATGAGTTCTTTTGTTATCTGTGCGTCTTTATCCTCTTTCAAATAAACAATCGCAATATTAGCGCCTTCACGGGCAAAATGCACAGCAACGCTTCTGCCAATTCCGCTATCGCCACCAGTTATAAAAGCAACTTTTCCTAATAGTTTTCCACTTCCAGTGTAGTTTTCTCTAATAATTTCCGGTTCAGGGCGCATTTCGTGTTCGTTACCCGGAAGGCTTTGTTTTTGTTCAGGAAATGTTTTTATATTTTTCATAATGCCCTTGCTTTAAACTAATTAATCAATCTCTAAAGTAGTTGTTCCTTTAGAAAAAAATTAACCGAAATAAATTTAAGATTGTCTCAATAAATTTTTATAAGACTTTTAGTTCAAAACATGGGAATTATGTAACGAATTATAATTTGTAAAAAAAATAGTTCTCTTTTTTTTATATAAATTTGAGAGTTTATCTTTCGTTAGTTAAAATAGAGAATAAGCTATTTAAATGGCAGTTTTTAAAGATAATTTTAAATAAAAATATGAGAATTCATAAAACTTTACTTCCCTCAACAGCATGGTATTAATCGTAGACGATATAAAGGCAAATATAATTGCTCTAAAAAAAACATTGGAATTGCATAATATCGATGTTGATACGGCTGAGTCTGGAGAGGAAGCCCTGAAGAAGATTCTGAAAATAAATTATTGCCTAATTATAATGGATGTTCAAATGCCGGGACTTGACGGTTTTGAAGTTGTAAAAATCCTCTCGGGCAATCAAAGAACCAAAGATATTCCTGTTATATTTTTATCGGCACTAAATATCGAAAAAAAATACATTTTTAAAGGATATGAAACTGGTGCTGTCGAATATATTACAAAACCAGTTGATACGGATTTGCTGATTCTAAAAGTAAAAACATTCTTAAAAATTTACGAACAGCAAAATGAATTAAAAGGTATTAAAGATCTTCTTTCTAAAGAAATTAAAATTCGAAAAGAAGCACAGGATAATCTTGAAATCAAAATCGCTGAAAGAACCAAAGAGTTGGTTTTGAAAAACGAAGAATTAGAGATGAAAAACCACGAGTTGCAGCAATTTTCCTGGGTAGTTTCTCACGATTTAAATGAACCCATTCGCAAAATTCAAATCTTTATAAAAATAATAAAAGAACTTTATTTGGCCGATGATGCAAAAGCCGTCGATTATGTAGATCGTACAATTAAATCTGCCGAAAGAATGCAAACTCTAATTACAGATCTTTTGGCTTATTCACGATTATCATCACAGGTTAAACCTGAAATGACAGACTTAAATGTGGTTTTACAAGAAGTACTTTCAGATTTTGATTATTTAATCGAACGGAAAAATGCGACAGTAAGAACAAGCGAGCTTCCAACAATCGATAGTATTCCAAGTCAACTAAGGCAGGTTTTTCAGAATTTAATTGGAAACGCATTAAAATTCTCCGGAAACTCAGAACATCCTTTAATCGAAATTACTTCGGAGTTAATCTCAAATAAAGCGTTTAACAGTCCGGTTTCTCCAGACGGAAAGTTTTGTAGAATTATAGTAAAAGACAACGGAATTGGTTTTGATGAAATTTATCTGGATCGAATATTTATTATTTTTCAAAGTTTAAACGATCGCCAATCTTACGAAGGAACGGGAATTGGTTTGGCAATCGCCAAAAAAATCATCGAAAAACATAACGGATTAATCACAGCAAAAAGTCAGATAGGAAAAGGTGCAAGTTTTATTATTGTACTTCCTCTCAAATACGAATAAATATAATTTAAAAGGATGAAGAACAACTTTAAAAGGAATTTATTAATTAGTTCATTAGTTTCGTTACTGGTATTAATGATTAGCTCTACGGCCTCATTTTTGAGCATAAAAAGTTTATTAGACAGTAACTCGTGGATAAAACACACGCAACAGGTTATTTATAATCTAAACGAAGGTTCGGCCTTAATTACGGAAGCACAAACCAGTATGCGCGGTTACTTAATTACGGGCGACGAGCAGTTTGTAGATCGTTATCATCTATCAGAAGAAAAATCAAACAATTATTTTGAGAAGGTAAAAGAACTTACTGTCGATAATCCTGCGCAACAAAAGCAGTTAAAAGAACTGGATGTTTTAAGAGATAATTTCTTTAAATACCTAAACAACCAAGTAGTTAAAAAGAGCTTAGGTAAAAATTTAGTCACATTTGATCTCAACGAGGGCAGAAAAATGATGAATGAATTACGTGAGCGTATTAAAGTTGTAGAGTCTACAGAACAAAATCTTTTAAAAATCCGTAACGAAAACTCAGATCGTTACGGTTCTTATAGTATTATTTTAATAATTGTTGCCTTTATAATTGCCTTTGTAATTTCTATAGTATTCTTGGTTAGAATTTTAAAAGATTATAATGAGCGTGCGTTGCTTCAGCAAGAATTAGAAAGAAAGGATAAAGAAACTGCCGACAGAATTGAAGCAATTAGTACAATTGCAGGTAATATTTCTAATGGGAACTACGACATTCGCGTAGATGATACAAAGAGAGATGCTCTTGGAAGCGTTGGAGAGTCACTAAATAATATGGGTGTTTCCTTAAAAACATCATTCAATTTATTGTCTCAAAAAGAATGGATGCAAAGTGGCTTAGCCAGTCTGAATAATGTAATGTTAGGCGATAAAACACTTCAGAAATTATCTAAAGATGTTATCGAATTTCTATGTCAGTATACGAATAGCAGCGCGGGTGTTTTGTATGTTTTAGAAGAGGATGAACTTTTTGCTGCCGGAGGTTACAGCTACATACCAAGCAAAAATCGTGAACGTATTAAAAAAGGTGAGGGCTTAATTGGTCAGGCAATTGTTTCTCGAAAAATTTTGGAACTAAAAACGTTGTCGCCAGACGATATTCAAATTAATTATGCTTTAGGGCAGTTAAAACCAACACATATTGTAGCCGTTCCGTTGTTGGATACCAGAATTGAGGGCGCGGTAGAATTGGCAAGTATTTATGGATTTTCAGAATTACATTTAGAGTTTCTTAAAAACGTTTCTAATAATATTGGAATCGCAATTAAAGCCACTCAAAATAGAAAAAGAGTTCTTGAATTATTAGAAGAAACCAAATCTCAGTCTGAAGAACTTCAAGTTCAGCACAGTGAATTAGAAGCTATCAATGCCGAATTAGAGGCGCAAACAGAGAAACTTCAGGCTTCTGAAGAAGAATTGCGCGTGCAACAAGAAGAATTGGAACAAACCAATGAAGAATTATCTGAAAGAAGTGTTCTATTGGAAGAAAGAAATAATGAAATCCAAAAGAAATCAGAAGCTTTAGAATTAACAACGCGCTATAAATCGGAATTCCTGGCAAATATGTCGCATGAGTTACGAACACCTTTGAATTCAATTTTACTTTTGAGCCGATTGTTGTCTGAAAACAATAATAATAGCATGGTTGCGGAAGAGATTGAGTTTGCAAAAGTAATTCAGAGTTCGGGGAATAGTTTATTAGGCTTAATTGATGAGATTTTGGACTTATCTAAAATCGAAGCCGGAAAAATGGAGATGGAATTTTTAGATGTTTCAACTAAAGAAATTACAGATACGTTATGGAATCTCTTTAATCTTGTTGCAAAAGAAAAAGGAATTACGTTCGAAATTATTTCTAAAGATGCGCCAGTTGTCATAAAAACAGACAAAATGCGTTTGGAACAAATCCTTAAAAATCTAATTTCGAACGCAATTAAGTTTACAGAAAAAGGTACAGTTAGCTTAGAAATTAAAATAAATACAGACGACGAGAAAATTATTTGTTTTATAGTAAAAGATACAGGAATTGGAATTCCGTTAGACAAGCAACCTTTAATTTTTGAAGCCTTTCAACAAGCTGATGGTTCTACAAAACGTAAATACGGAGGAACAGGTTTAGGATTGTCTATCAGTAGAGAATTGGCAAAATTACTTCGAGGAGAAATTATTCTGCACAGTAAATTTAATGAAGGAAGTACCTTTACATTATGTTTACCTGTTTTTGGATCTGCACTTAACAAAATTAATGTAGAGAAAATTCCGCCAACAGATTTTACAGAAGTAGAAGAAGTAGCTCCTGTAAAAAATAAATACATAAGTGCCGTTATTCCTGATGAAATAGAAGATGACAGAGATACAATTAAAGCAGGAGATAAAGTGATTTTGATTGTCGAGGACGATATTAATTTTGCAAAATCGCTTTTGGCTTTTACAAGAAAAAAAGGCTACAAAGGGGTCGTTTCAGTACGTGGCGATTATGCGCTAAATTTCACCCTACTTTATAAACCTGTTGGTGTTTTATTAGACATCGAATTACCAATAAAAAGCGGATGGGAAGTTCTTGAAGAATTAAAAAATCATGTCGAAACCAAACATATCCCTGTTCATATTATGTCGTCGCATAAACTAAAACAGGAGAGTTTGTTAAAAGGTGCTGTAGATTTCTTAGATAAACCCGTGGCTTTTGATAGAATTCCGGATGTCTTTTTGCGCATCGAACATATTATAAATAAAGAAGCACAAAAAGTTCTTATTATCGAAGACAATCCAAAACATGCAAAAGCTTTGGCGTATTTCTTAGAAACTTACAATATTAATTCAGAGATAAAAAGCGAAGTTACTCAAGGTTTGGAAGCTCTAAATAAAACAGAAGTTGATTGCGTTATTCTAGATATGGGAATTCCGGACAAACATGCGTATCAAATTTTAGACGGAGTAAAGAAAAGTCCAGGATTAGAAAATTTACCTGTTATTGTTTTTACCGGAAAAAGCTTGTCGATGAAAGAAGAAGTGAAAATTAAAAAATATGCTGATTCTATTATTGTAAAAACAGCCCATTCATACCAAAGAATGCTCGACGAAGTATCGCTTTTTCTTCATTTGGTCGAAGATAAAAAAGAAGGAAAAGATAAAAAGGAAAGTTATAAAAAGTTAAATTTACTAAATAATATATTGCACGAAAAAAAGGTATTGATTGTAGACGATGACGTTCGTAATATTTATTCGTTGTCAAAAGCTTTAGAAGTTTTTAAAATGAATGTAATTACAGCTTTTGATGGAAAAGAAGCCATTAAAATACTAAACGAAAATCCTGATACAGATGTCGTTTTATTAGACATGATGATGCCAAATATGGATGGTTATGAAACTGCCGAAAAAATAAGGGTTAATCCTAAATTTTTAAACCTGCCACTTATTGCCGTAACAGCAAAAGCAATGACGGGAGACAGAGAAAAATGTATAAAAGCAGGTGCATCAGATTATATTACAAAACCAGTCGATATAGACCAATTGCTTTCATTACTGAGAGTTTGGCTTTACGATAAAATATAAAAATAAATTTTGTCACGAAGAGATTTAATCGTGGCAAAAAATAATAATAAAAAAAGTAGACGAATATGACTAAAAAAAGACTTCTAATTATTGATGACGATTCGAGAAATATTTTTGCTTTAGAAAACACTTTACGTGCCAAATCATTTGATTGCCTTTCATGTTTAAGTGCCGAAGAAGCTTTGAAATTGTTAGAATCTAACGAAATAATTGATGCTGTTTTAATCGATATGATGATGCCGGAAATGGATGGCTATGAGGCAATTCCGTTAATAAAAAAGATTCCATCCAGAGAATCGATCTATATTATTGCGGTTACAGCGCAGGCAATGACCGGCGATAGAGAAAAATGTTTGGAGGCTGGGGCAGATGATTACATTTCAAAACCAGTAGATGTAGATAAATTACTGCTTGTTTTGAGTAAAATTTGAGTATAATTAGAATGAATCATGATTAAGGATATTGAACTAGAAACGCTTATTAATGACGTTTACGAATATTATGGTTTTGACTTTGGTAGTTATTCCAGGGCATCATTAAAAAGGCGCGTAGAGAGAGTTATACAATTGGATGGATTTATTCATTTTCATGAATTTCTTTCAAAAGTTCGATACGATCCTGAATATTATAAAAGAGTTGTAGATGAAATTACGGTAAATGTTACCGAGATGTTTCGTGATCCTGCCTTTTATGCCGTTGTAAGAAATGAAATTTTACCATTATTAGGAACAAAACCTTTTATTAGATTGTGGCATGCAGGTTGTTCGACTGGCGAAGAAGTATATTCGATGGCTATTATGCTTAAAGAAGCTGGTTTACTTCATAAATCTTTAATTTATGCAACAGACATAAATGCAACAGTTTTAGAAAGCGCCAAAAAGGGAATTTTTCCTCTGCGAATGATGAAAGAATACTCAGAAAACTACCGTACTGCAGGCGGAAAAGAAGATTTTTCGAGTTATTATATTGCAAATTACGGAATAGCCAAGTTTAACGAAGAGCTAGCTGCAAAAATGGTTTTCTCGCAGCACAATTTAGTTTCAGATACTTCATTTAATGAGTTTGATCTTATTTTATGTCGTAATGTTTTGATTTATTTTGATAACAATCTTCAAAAAAGAGTTATTAATTTATTTGATGAAAGTTTAGCGGTTTTAGGCTTTTTGGCACTTGGTACAAAAGAGACTTTAAAATATTCTATCGATTCAAATAAATACAAACAGCTGGACAAAGAAAAGATATGGAGAAAAATAAAGTAATAACAAATTGTAAGGTTTTGATAATAGGAGGATCTGCCGGAAGCCTTAGTGTTTTATTGCAGATTTTACCCCAAATACCAAAACTAAACGATTTTGCAATTGTAATTGTAGTACATCGAAAAAGCACAGACGATCAAACTTTAGAGGATTTACTCAAATTAAAATCAAAGATAAAAGTAAAATCGGTCGAAGATAAAGTCCCTCTTATACCGGGATTTGTTTATATCGCCCCATCAAATTATCATTTGTTATTCGAAAAAAATCAGACCCTATCATTAGACACTTCAGAAAAAATAAACTACAGTCGACCAAGCATAGATGTTTCATTTGAATCTGCTGCCGAAGCTTATGGAGAATCTGTAATTGCAATTTTACTGTCAGGCTCTAATTCTGACGGGACAAATGGATTAAAGACGATTAAGAATTTTGGAGGAATAATTGCAGTTCAGAATCCAATTTCTGCCGAAATGCCTTTTATGCCCAACAATGCCATTTTAAATACAAATCCTGATTTTATTTTGAATAAAGAAGAAATGCTCGATTTTATAAATTCAATAAATAAAAAACAAGATTAGTTTTTAGTTTTTGGCATTTCATCTTCCGGAAGAACAATTTTATTTAATTCGGCCTCTTTGTCAGCTCTTCTTTGTGCCGCTTTTCCTTTTCCAATAGGTATTCCGGCTGTAACATACAAAGATCTATTATACACATTTGGGCCATCTCCTTTCATAACAGGAACCAATCCGTAGTAGTATTGCACAGTAACATTTAAACCGTTACCAACATTCATATGATAACCCGCACCAAGAGCAACACCGGCATCGATAACCCTTATTTGATCACGGATATTTTTTTTATAAACAACATCATCTTTATTCACCTCTTTTTTAAACTCATCAAAAGCCTTAGCAAGCAAACCAAATTGAGGTCCAGTTTTTAGATAGATTCTATTCTTGAACTGATATTTAAGTAGAATGGGAACATTAAAATATCTAATTTCCCGATTAACACTTCCGCCGGCAAACGTATTATCTAAATTTACATCATTCAAAGAATATACCGGAAGTCCGTGTGCACCCATAGGCGATTTGACTATAACACCAGTATTAATCATCCAGGCAGGATTTTTCTTTGAACGAATATCAAAATAAAATCCAAGATTAAATCCGGGCTCAGTTCCAGAACTGTTAAGATCAGTAATGGTCGAGAAGTTAGCACCGCCTTCTAATCCAAATTCGAGAAAGGGCGAATTAAGTTTGTCTCCAAAAATTAAGGAAATTAAAACTTGTGAATGTGCGGGCGCAAGGCATAATAATGCAATAAGTAATAATAAACCTTTTTTCATATACTAGGGTTAAAGTCCAAAACGATACTGAATACCACATAAAACCTGTGTCCGAGTTCCTAAAAAACCGGTTTCTAATCTAAACATCATATGTTTATTGTATTGAAATTGCGTTCCCACGATAAAGTTCCACATATCTTTTGGCGCTTTTTGCAAAGAATATTGTATTGTTGACGAATCCACTGTACTCAAAGCTCCATCCAGAGTAGTTAAAAAATTTCCTGCTGATTTTAATGCTCTGTTTGCAGTATTGTGTTTAGCAATATTTGCAGGATTGTTTTGCTGAGCAGCTGTTAATCCGTTCCACCAAGTATCAACTTTAGTTTGGTTTTCCGTAACCTTATTTAATCCACTGTCAACTTTTGCCTGAGCATTATCTAAGTTTAAAACATCTGACAAAGCAATGTTTCCCTGAGTATCTCCATTAATATGTACTCTAAAACCACCTACCCATGCTGCAATATTTCTTTCAGGTTTACGAAGTTTAAAAGTTTTACCAAGTCTAGGTCCAAAAATATAAGAAAAAGCAGGTTTATTTAAGGCGCTAACATCGCTCCAGGACATATTCATATCCAGTGCTAACCAACCTCCACCAATACCAATTGTAGGTGTTAATCCAATCCCAACAGTAGTGGCATCAAAATTAGCTTTGGTACTAAAACTGGCAATTTGCGACCAATTATTGTCGGCATCAGGAATCCATATTCCGGCATTAATTTTTGTTGTAGGTTTTGCTTTTCCAAAAATTCCATAAACATTTAAAAAAGGGAGCAACCAAATATCAGGTCTAATCGTAATGGCGCCATCTTCTACCGATGATTTATTAAAACGAACAATTTCATCTAAATTATATAGTGGACCATTATTAAAACCGACTTCAAGATTTTTTATAGTAATTTCTGAATCTGACCAAAAATAATTCACAGAGAGACCAGCAGAGTAAGGTAAATTATAGCCTTTCTGTGCTACTTTTTGCCCCCAAATTGGAAGTGCATAAGGATAAACTACTTCTTTTAGACTGTCTTTTAGTTGTTGATTTTTTTCTCCTACTATTTTATCGGTGTAGACTTGTCCGAAAATTTGCATACTAAAGAATAATAAAAAGGCAGATATTAGTGTATTACATTTCATTGATTTTCCTGTTTATAATTGTTAATAAATAGAACTGCGATAAAAAAAATATAGACTAATGAATTCTTAAGGAATGTATGTGTATCTTTTTGTGTAATAGTATAGTAAGGGATAATTATTTAAAAAGGACGAACTTAGTTTATGCGTTAATTATTGTTAAAGTTAAATAAATTTTATTAATCAGTTTAATATTTTTTTAAGAAAATATTATTTCAAAAAAGAAGCGTTTTAAACATATTTAAGAATCAATTGTATTTTTTTATCAATATCATTTTCAGATATTTACTTTTTTAATAGAATAAATATTATTTTTGTACTCGTGAAATGGATAACAATTATATTATCAATTTATTTAATGGCGCTTTCAAATATGCCTTGTGCAGATATGGAAGTAAATAGTGCTGCGCATAAAACAGCACAATTTTCATCAGAGGCCAATCACACTCATGACAAAAGCAACGATTTATGTTCGCCTTTCTGTGCTTGTAATTGTTGTGGAGCACAGGTTTTAAGTTACCAAACTTGTGTAGTTTTTGATTTTCCTATTGCATTTTCAATGATTTCAGTGCAATTGCCAACATACAAGTCAGTTTATACTTCAAATTTCTTCGGGAGTATTTGGCAGCCACCTCAAATAGCATAATGATTCCCAAGTAATTTTGGGTAGAGATCTGTGGTTTCTCCACATAATTAATAGACAAAAAATTGTCTAATTTCTCACGTCATTATATATTCAAATGTTAGATAAAATCATACAATTTAGTATAAAGAACAAGTTTGTTATACTACTATTTACCCTTGTTTTAATAGCTTGGGGAAGCTATTCACTTAAAAAATTACCACTCGACGCTCTGCCGGATATTACCAATAATCAGGTGCAAATTATTACAACGGCACCAACATTGGCAAGTCAGGAAGTAGAGCAATTAATCACATATCCGCTGGAACAAGCTGTAAAAACAGTTCCGGATATTATAGAACTTCGAAGTATTTCGCGCTTTGGATTGTCAGTTGTAACCGTTGTCTTCGAGGACGATGTTGATATTTATTGGGCAAGAGAACAAATATTTCAACGTTTAAAACAAGCCGAAGAAAACATTCCAAAATATGCCGGTTCACCAGAGTTAGCACCAATTAGCACAGGTCTGGGCGAGATTTACCAATATGATGTTTATGCCAAAAAAGGGTATGAAAACAAATATGATGCAGTAAAACTTAGAACCATTCAGGATTGGATTATTATTCCGCAATTGCAAGGTGTAAAAGGTGTTGCCGATGTAAGTACCTGGGGTGGAAAATTAAAACAATACGAAATTGCTGTTAATCCCAATACATTAAATAGTTTGGGTGTTACCATTACAGAAATTTTTGAGGCTTTAGAGAAAAACAACCAAAATACAGGTGGCGCATATATCGAAAAAGACCAGCTCGCTTACTTTATTCGCGGTGTTGGAATGGCAAAGGGAACAACAGATTTAGGAAATGTGGTGGTAAAAAATAGAAATGGTTCACCCGTTTTAGTTCGGGATGTTGCCGAAGTTCGCGAAGGCGTTGCGTTGCGTTATGGAGCTTCGACCAAAGACGGAAAAGGAGAAATCGTCTCAGGGATGGTCTTAATGTTAAAAGGCGAAAATTCCAGCGCCGTTGTTAATCGAATTCATGAAAGAATGATTCAGATTAATAAAAGTCTACCAGAAGGAGTAGTAGCCGAAGCTTTTATTGACAGAGGAAAACTAGTCGATAATGCAATCGGAACGGTAACAAAGAACTTGCTTGAAGGCGCACTGATTGTCATTTTTGTCTTGATTTTGTTTCTAGGAAATCTTCGTGCAGGTTTAATTGTAGCATCGGTTATTCCGTTGGCCATGCTTTTTGCCATTATATTGATGAATGCCTTTGGCGTAAGCGGAAATTTAATGAGTTTAGGTGCAATCGACTTTGGAATTATTGTCGATGGAGCCGTAATTATTGTTGAAGCCACAATGCATCATTTGCAAAAAAGTAAACGAAAAAGGGAGTTAACGCAAAGCGAAATGGACGATGAAGTTTACGAGTCTGCTTCGAAAATCAGGAATAGTGCTGCTTTTGGCGAAATCATTATTTTGATCGTTTACCTGCCAATTTTAGCATTAGTAGGTACCGAAGGAAAAATGTTTAAACCAATGGCAATGACTGTTGGTTTTGCTGTTGCGGGAGCGTTTATACTTTCGTTGACATATGTACCCATGATGAGTGCTTTATTCCTGTCTAAAAACACAGAGCATAAAGAGAATTTTAGTGACCGAATGATGGCTTGGTTAGAAGGAATTTATACGCCTTTTTTAGAGAAAGCATTGCAGTTTAAAAAGGTCGTTTTAGGAATATCTCTAGCGTTATTTACGCTTGGCTTACTTGTTTTTAATTCGATGGGTGGCGAATTTATTCCAACAATCGAAGAAGGCGATTTGGCAATAAATGCAACAATCATGACCGGAAGTTCGCTTACGCAGATGGTAGAAACCACTACAAAATACGAACAAATATTAAAAGCCAAGTTCCCAGAAATTAAAACAATTGTGACCAAAATAGGAAGCGGAGAAATCCCAACCGATCCAATGCCCATTGAAAGCGGTGATTTAATTATTGTTTTAAAAGACAAAAAGGAATGGAAAGGGAAATACGATAATTGGGAAGAATTAGCCAATGCCATGAAAAAAGAAATGGAAATAATTCCTGGTGCCAATATCGAGATTTCGCAACCCATCCAAATGCGATTTAATGAGTTAATGACGGGAAGCCGCAGCGATATTGCTATTAAGATTTTTGGCGATGACTTAGAGATTCTTGACGCCAAAGCCACAGAGTTAATTTCTAAAATTAGAAATATTGAGGGAATTGGCGACTTAAAAGCTGATAAAGTAACAGGTTTGCCCCAAATAACAATCAAATACGATTATAATAAAATCG
>Ga0302173_10000625_pt1 | contig 18852 bp, 16 predicted proteins | sample I_Fen_N3_1_FD_198785 | JGI IMG/M metagenome (GOLD analysis project Ga0302173, IMG submission 198785) | Peat permafrost microbial communities from Stordalen Mire near Abisko, Sweden - I_Fen_N3_1 | ecosystem: Environmental > Terrestrial > Soil > Wetlands > Permafrost | place: Sweden: Abisko... | reverse complement strand
TTATGAACTTCAAAATGGCTTATAATACAGCATTAGGTGAGATTCCTAATAATGAAGAAATGCTTGAAATGATGTGGCCAGCATTTTTTAAATTAGAACATATTAGTTATTTGCTTACTCAATATTGTACAGAAAAAGGATCTTTAAACATTTCTGATGAAGAGCTGGCACAATTGATACTTGTCTATGAAACAATGGCAAATGATGTTGAACAAAAAAATACAATACAGTCTAGAAAAATTTCAATTATAAATGAAATACCTGAATTTTGTGAAGAAATTAATATGCTTCAAGATGCACTAGTGATAAAGAGTGCCTCTTAATAAGGTGAACTAAACTATCCCCTGTCTATTTGATAGGGGATAGTTTAGTTGGTGCTTAACTATTGGATAGAGGGATTTAGGCACAATCAAAAAAATAGACCAGTATGCTTGTCTGTTTTGTTTTATACTTCAGCGATAAGTTCGGCTAATAGTCCTGCTATGAACAAAACTTGCCTTCTTGTCTGAAACAAAATATACACATTAGAAAAGAGCAGCTATGCTGCACATAAGAACTTTTCTTCGCATCTTTTGTATATTATTTTCTTTCATATGCCGTATATGCTAAAATAAATATATTGTATTAAGTAAAAGATTAATTAAAAATAAAATTATGTTACATAGGAGAGTATCAAATAATATTATCATATTAAGGCATATTAAAAAGGGTGTGAACTAAAATTGATTAGGAGATATAGAGAGATTTTAAATGTAATTTTAAATACAGATGGTTATGTTACTGGAAATGAATTAGCTAAGATATGTAATATTAGTATCCGTACTGTAAGGTTAGATATTAAAGCCATTAACAATTTATTAGAAGAATATAAGGTGAAAATTGATTCGATTATAAAAAAGGGATATTACTTAACAGAAGATGGTAAAAAACTTTTAAAGGAAAATGATATTATAAAATCTGTTTGGGATCATGAATATATAGCGCAAGTACCAAATACACCATTTGAAAGGCAAATGTATATTCTTTTAAAATTGACAATGACTGATTACATATCTATAGAAGAATTAGTTGATGATCTTTATATATCGACTTCCACTTTAAATAATGATATTAATTCCATAAAAAAGTGGTTGAAAGAAAACTTAAATTTAAATATAAACTATTCTTTAACTAAGGGTATAAAACTTAATTGTAGTGAAATAGATAAACGAAATATTATAGGCTGGGTTATAGCAAAAAAATCTAATGCAAGTTCGGTGATGAAAAATTGCTACTACTTATTTAATCATCAGGAAATTACTAAATTTACTGATAAATTATTTCCAATTATGAATTATGAAACAAAACAATATGGATATATTCTATCGGGTCACAGTTTACAATTTCTATGCAATCAATTATTTATTGCACTTGAACGTTGCAAACTGGGGTTTAGTTTAGAAGAAAAAGATGAAATAAGAGAAGAGCTTCTTCCTGTAATTATTGCAATAAAAGAAAAGATTCAGATGGAGCTTAAGGTAACATTTTCTGAAATCGAATGGCTAAATTTGCAGCAGTATTTTAAATCAAGACAATTTCTTGAAGGAACAAATTTAAAACATATAGAAACAAAGGAAGCTATACAAATAACAGGTAGATTTATAAAAGCTGTATATGAAAGATTTAATATAAACTTAGAAGTATATCCTCAAATAAAAGAAACTTTATTATTATATGTAGCACCAATGATAAATAGATTGAGATTCAAACATTGTATAGTTAATAGCATAGATGAAAACGTAATAAAAATTTATCCCTTTGAATATAAAATGTCAATGGAAATGTTAAATATCTTAAAAAAAGAGTTAGATTTAAATGTGAGATCAATTGAGTTAGCATATATAGTTATGCATTTAGTTTCAACAAAAGAGTTATGGAATAAGAAATTTAAAACTATTATTGTATGCGATTTTGATCAAAGTATCATAAGTCTTATAAAAAATAAGGTTTTTACATATTTAAGTGAAAAAATTTCATTTTGTGGTTTTTATACATATCAAGAATTTACATTTGGATTAGTAGAAAATTTAGAAGAAATAGATTTTATAATTACAACAGCAACTTTAGCTGGAAGAACGAATATTCCATTTGCTATAATAAGTCCTACAATGGAGCAAAAAGATTTAATAAATTTATATGAACATTTGGAAAGCTTGAAAATTCCTAGTAATTTTAATATATAAGTCTCAATAATGATTTTACAGTTAAGGATTCTAAAATTCTAAAGAATTTTAGAATTTGCAAAATAAATAACTTTTTGCACTCTAATAGGTGAATTTGTTTAGATTGTTAGAATGAATTTAAAATTGTATTATTGTTATATCGGAATATATAGAAATATTAAAGGAGGAAAATTTATGGCTTTTAATAAAGATTTTTTATGGGGTGGAGCAGTTGCAGCACATCAAGTTGAAGGTGGATGGAATGAAGGTGGAAAAGGACCTAGCATTGCAGATGTTATGACAGCAGGAGCTCATGGAGTTGCAAGAAGAATAACTGATGGAATACTTGAAGGAGAAAACTATCCTAACCATGAAGCTATCGATTTTCATGGACACTATAAAGAAGATATTGCTTTATTTGCGGAAATGGGCTTTAAATGTTTTAGAACAAGTATTGCATGGACACGTATTTTTCCTAAGGGTGATGAATTAGAACCTAATGAGGAAGGGTTAAAATTTTATGATGATATGTTTGATGAATTATTAAAGTATGGGATTGAACCAGTTATTACATTAAGTCATTTTGAAATACCATATCATATAGCTAAGGAATATGGTGGTTGGCGTAATCGTAAAGTTATTGAATTATTTGTACGTTATGCAACTGCAGTAATGGAACGTTACAAAAATAAAGTTAAGTATTGGATGACTTTTAATGAAATTAATAATCAAAAAAATACTGCAAATTCATTGTTTTCATGGACTTGTTCAGGCATTATTTGTAAAGAAGATGAAAATAAAGAAGAAGTAATGTATCAAGCTGTACATCATGAGTTAGTTGCTAGTGCAATGGTAGTAAAAAAAGGTCATGAAATAAATCCTGACTTCAAGATTGGATGTATGTGCTCATTTGTTCCTATATATCCATTTTCTTGTAACCCTGATGATATGATGCTTCAAGTTGAATCAATGCATGATCGTTATTTCTTTGCAGATGTACATTGTAGAGGACATTATTCTGCATATGCACTTAAGGAATGGGATAGAAAAGGATATAACATAAAGATGGAACCAGGGGATAATGAAATTCTAGCACAAGGAACTGTAGATTATTTAGGTTTCAGCTATTATATGTCTGATGCAGTTAAATCAGGAGTTAATGTAGTAGATAAGGATTCAGTTTCAGGTGGGTCAAGTGCAAGTGTTAAAAATCCATTTGTAAAAGCATCTGACTGGGGATGGCAAATAGATCCAGTAGGGCTTAGATATTCTTTAAATCTTTTATATGAAAGATATGAATTGCCATTGTTCATTGTAGAAAATGGATTTGGAGCTATTGATGTTAAAGAAGCTGATGGTTCATGTAATGATGATTATAGAATAGATTATTTAAAATCACATATTAAGGAAATGGAAAAGGCTATTGAATTAGATGGTGTTGATTTAATGGGATACACACCATGGGGATGTATTGATTGTGTTTCATTTACAACAGGGGAAATGAAAAAACGTTATGGATTTATTTATGTTGATAAGGATAACGATGGAAATGGAACTTTGGAAAGATCAAAGAAAAAATCATTTGACTGGTATAAGAAAGTTATTGCATCAAATGGTGAAGAGGTGTAATTAATTTAGAGAATTAAAAAATTGATTCAGTAGTGAACAGTAATAATCTCAAAGGTAAAGTCCTTGAAACTTTCCTTTGAGGTTATTCTTTAATAGAAGTTAGTCAATTTTGTACTTGCTATTTTTTGAATATACTAAAATTTGGAGGTGATATTAGTGAAATTTTTAAGAAATACTTTTGGTTATTTTTTAGCTTCAATTATAATAAATGGATTTTGGGGGATTTTCACAAATAAATTTGGTGTGTTTGGAGGATATCTTGCAGCACTTTGTCTTACTGGAACAGCTTGGTACATAAATCATTATTTAGGTTTAATAAAACATGATGAAGATTCTGCATTTGTTGATATGGGTCTAGGAGTTGCGATTTGTTTAGTTACAAAAGGATACTTGCTTAGTGGAATAAATTCATTAATAAGTTCAATCCCTACCTTTTTATTGATAGCAATTGGTGCAATATTAGGTGGATATGTGTCTGTGGTAATAGAGGATCATATAATAGAGGTAAAACAAAAAAAGAAAAGTTTTGAAACAACAAATTTAGAAATTATAGATAAGAAATTAGGGGGAGAATTATGTCAGGACAAGCTATAATTACAACAATACTTGGAGCTTTTTTATTTCCAATATTTCTTAGGCTATTTTGGGGAAGACTTGTAAATAAATTTGGAGCAATTGGTGGCTTTTTAGCTGCAATAATTATAGTAGGGACAATCTGGATAATAAATCATGGTATGCAGAATCATTTAATACAGCAAAGTGGGAGTACATGGATAGATATGGCTTGGGCAGCTGCCATTGGTATTTTTACAGCATCAGTTGTTGCAGGTGGGAAGATTAAAAAGTCGTTTACTAATGTTGGCGCTGCTGTAGTTGGAGGGATTATAGGAGGAATTGTAATTGTGTTTTATTTATAAAGCTTTATTTTTGAAGCTTTATTTTTTTATATAATTTATTGGATAGGAGTATCATAGAAGATAGTATGTATCAAAAAAGTATATTCTTGTAATTGATTAAATAAAATATTATAATTTCAATGTAATGGTTTTATAAAGAAACTAAAGATTGTAATTAAGAGAATAAATTAATTAAGTCTAGATTAGTTATGCTATAGATTTAGTGTTTCAGAATTTCTACAGTAAATATGTTTGCACATTTTAAGGAGGAAGAAAAGATGGATAATTTTAAATTTAATGCTTATACAGAAATGTTATTTGGAAAAGGGGAAATTGCTAAATTGCCAGAAGTTGTACAACGATATGGTAAAAATGTATTACTTGTTTATGGTGGAGGAAGCATTAAGAAAAGTGGAATTTATGATGCAGTTCAAAACTTATTAAAAGATGTTAATATTATAGAATTAAGTGGTGTTGAGCCAAATCCAAGAATTGAAACTGTAAGGCGTGGGGTAGAACTTTGCAGAGAAAACAAAATTGATGTTGTTTTAGCCGTAGGTGGTGGAAGTACAATTGATTGCTCAAAGGTTATAGCAGCTGCATATTATTATGACGGGGATTCATGGGATTTAGTTACTACACCATCTAAAATAGGAAAAGTTTTACCTATTGTAACTATATTAACAATGGCAGCAACAGGTTCTGAAATGAACAAAAATGCAGTAATTTCAAAAATGGATACGAATGAAAAGCTTGGTACAGCATCTAACAATATGATACCTCAAACTTCTATTTTAGATCCAGAATACTTATATACTTTACCAGAAATTCAAACAGCAGCAGGCTGTGCTGATATTATGTCACATGTATTTGAAGCATATTTTAAGAAAACTACAGATGCATTTGTGCAAGATAAATTTTCAGAGGGGTTATTAGAAACTTGTATTAAATATTGCCCTATAGCTTTAAAGGAACCAACAAATTATGAAGCGCGTGCTAATATAATGTGGGCTAGTTCTATGGCTCTTAATGGATTAACAGGAAGTGGAAAGCCTGGAGCATGGACATGTCACCCAATTGAACATGAATTAAGTGCATTCTATGATATTACACATGGAGTAGGTCTTGCAATATTGACACCAAGATGGATGAGATACATTTTAAGTGAAACAACAGTTGATAAGTTTGTTGATTATGCAATTAATGTATGGCATCTAGAGCCAAATGATGATAAATTTGCACTTGCAAATGCAGCAATAGATGCAACAGAAAAATTCTTTAAAGATTGTGGAATTCCAATGACTTTGAGTGAAATTGGAATTGATAAAGCAAACTTTGAAAAAATGGCAAAAGCAGCTGCTCTGCATGGTGGACTATCAGAGGCTTATGTTTCATTAAATGAAGAGGATGTATACAAAATTCTAGAAATGTGTCTTTAGACAAAATTAATATTAAGCATCTACATCAAATAGATAAGCTATTTGATGTAGATGCTTATATTTTTTATTGCATTGGAAGATGGATGTAGTAAATATTATCTGTTATTAAGCTACCAGGGTATTGACGAAATTATATAATGTAGTAGAGTTATTAATAAAGAGGGTTAAATGAACAAGGGGGATGTTATGAGTAAAATTGCATTTTTTGATATTGATGGTACTTTATATGGATTTAATGGGAAAGAACATACAATTCCCAAAAGCACACAGCTATCATTAAAAAAGTTTAGAGAGAATGGGAATTTGGCTTTTATATGTACAGGCAGACCTATGAGATTTATATATCAAATATTTGGAGAGGACATGTTTGATGGATATATATCAGCAAATGGTACACATATAGTTTATAAGGGAGAGTGTATATTTAATAAAACCATTGATATTAATACTCTTAAGGAATTGATAAAGTCTTTTGATGAACTTGGAATAAGAAGTAGTTTTGCTGGACCATATAATGGATATTCCTATAAAATGAAATCAGAAGAAACAGAACAATATAATTCTCAATTTAATGAAACTGATTATTTAATTACTAAATGGAAAATAGAAGATGTATCTGCAAATACAATAGATATTTTTTATAAAGATAAAATACAGTTAAATGAGTGTAAAGATTATTTTAAGGATAGTTTAATATTCAATCCTCATGGACCACATATGTCTGCAGATGTATCATTTAAAGATTTTGATAAAAGTGATGGTATTAAATATGTTGTTAAAACTTTAAATATACCAATAGAAGATACTATTGCATTTGGTGATGGTCATAATGATATTACAATGCTAAAGACAGTAAATACAGGAATTGCAATGGGGAATGCTGTTGAAGAATTAAAGAATATTGCGTCTTATGTGACGGAAAGTATTTTTGATGATGGCTTATATAAGGCTATGGTAGCATATGGATTTATTGATAAATAAAAATCCATGTTTTTATAAAGTATTTAAAAAACAATATAGTTGTACCCCCGATGGATTATAGAAATAAAATTAGTGAATAGCTATGTATATACGTTGCGTCATTTATTAATTAATTTACAGTTAAAATATTAAAAAGCAACATGCATTATGTATAATCTTAAGAATGGAGTGACAATTTATGAAAAAGCAAGTAAATATTATTTTAACAGGACTAAATGGTTATGGCAAAAATTTTGTAAGAGAAATGTTAAATGGTAACAATCATAACTATAAATTAGTTGCGGTTGTTAGTGGTAATCCCGAAAAAAGTGAGTATTACACTACATTAATTGAACATGGTGTAAAAATATATGATAGAATAGAAAACTGCTTAGACGAAAATAAAGTTGATCTAGCAATAATAACAACCCCTGTGCATATTCATTATAAGGAAGTTATTTGTGCTCTAAATCATGGCGCAAATGTTTTTTGTGAAAAACCTCTTGCTCCTACAATTGATGAATGTTTAGAAATACAAAAGCTATCAAAAAAAGCTAATTTATTTGTTGCAGTGGATTTCCAATGGTCTTATTCAAAAGCAATTCAAAAATTAAAAAAAGATATACTAAGCAATAAATTTGGAAAAGTAAAGAAATCTAAGACTATCATTCAATGGAATAGACCAAAAAGTTATTTTAAAAATAGCAATTGGAAAGGTAAAAATATAGATACAGATGGAAAATTCATTCTTGATTGCATCATTAGCAACAATGCCTCTCATTTTTTACATAATTTATTGTTTTTAAGTGGTAAAAATCTTTATGAATCTGCATATCCGATATCTATTGAAGGCGAAGGATACAAGGCAAATAAAGTAGATGGATATGATACAATATTTATGCGCATTAATACTGATACTAACTGCGATTTATTATTGTTAGCTACTATTGCTACAAACAATGTAAAACAGCCAGTCTTTGAAATTGAACTTGAAGAAGCTACTGTTTATTATAATCCTAATGAAGCAATTAATATAATTGTAAAAACAAAATCTGGAAAAGTAATAGAATACGGCTCTCCAGAAGAAGGAAGATTTACCCATTGGCTTTCAGCTGTTAACTCAATTATAAGCGGTGAAGAAGTTGCTTGTAATCTCAACACAACATTACCTGGAATTATTGCAATTAATGCGTCCATAGAGAATATTCCAGCTGTTCAATTTGAACCTTCTATGATAGAAGAAGATGAAAATGGAGTATGGGTAAAAGATATTGATAATGTACTAGAAGATTGCTTTGAGAGCGAAAAACTACCTAATGAAATTGGATATAAATGGGCTTATAAATCTAGAAAAGTAGATGTAAGGGGCTATTCAAGTTTTTCTGGTGTAGCAAAAATATAAAATATTCCCCAATTTAACTAATGTGATTTATAAATGAATGGAAATTTACGAAAATTAACAACGCAAATATTATTAAGGAAGAAATTAATGAAGGAGAAGTTGTAATATTGCCTCATTCGTGGAATGCAATAGATGGACAAGTTGGGGGAAAGGAATTTTTTAGAGGACAATGTTGGTATCAAAGAAAATTAAATGTTAGTGATGAAGATTTAAATAAGTTCCTCTTTTTAGAAATAGGTGCAGCTAGCAATCTTTCAGAAGTATATGTAAATGGACAATTAGCTGGAGCCAGTAAATGTGGATATGCAATGTATAGAGTACCTTTAAATTCTTTAATAAAATCAGGAGAAAATCTTATATCTATAATGGTAGATAATAGTGAGCATAATGATGTATATCCTCTAATGGCTGATTTTACATTCTATGGAGGATTATATCGTGAGGTAAAACTTATAATTACTGAATCTCTGCATTTTGATTTATTGGACAATAGTAGAGATGGAATATATTTAACTCAGAATAATATTAATGAAAATACCTTTGAACTAAAAATAAATGGTAGAGTTATAAATGAAACACCTAAGGTAGAAAATGCTTTAACAAAAGAGCATATGGATTTAGATATGTCTCTTATTAAAGAAATAGGTGCCAATAGTATTAGACTTGCTCACTACCAACATGATGATTATTTCTATAGTCTTTGTGATCGTGCAGGTATGTTAGTATGGGCAGAAATTCCTTTTATAAGTGTACCAACAACAATAGATGAAAAAAATCAAAATGCTAAGGATCAATTAGAAAGGTTAATTAAGCAAGCATACAATCATAGTTCAATATACTGTTGGGGAATTCAAAATGAAATTACAATTGCAATAGAAAATGAAAATATTTATAAGAAAGTAAAAGAACTAGAGGTCATAGCTAAAAATTTAGATTCAAGCAGATTCATTAATAGACATGAAGCTTTAAATGATATAGAGGTACTATCTAATTTAGATATGGTTAAACTTTTTATTGGTGAAGAATTTATAGGTGAAATTAATAATAATGAAGCAATCAAAAAATTTAAAGAAGTTAAGTTATCTTTAGGAGAAAATTTAATAAAAGTAGAGGGTTATGATAAACAGGGAAATATTTATAAAGATGAAATAACTCTTAATCATGTTGGTGAAATTGATAAAAGCTATATACATGTAAAGGTTGAAGAGAAAGCGCATGTAACTAACTGGTTTGAAAAGTTTGATTTAACTAACGTTCAAGAAGTAACTCTTAAAGATGGTTATTATTCCACTTTTGATACAATACAAGACCTTTATGAAAATGAAGAAACAAAAACAATATTCAAGAGATACTTTGGAGAAATGGCTGAACATCCAAGATTAAAGGCAATGATGGGAGTAACATCTATAGATCGTATGTCTAAGATTACACAGTTAAATATACCAAAGGAACTTTTACCGGTTATCAACAAGGAATTAAATATAATACCTAAAAAATAAGAGTAGGGTAATATAAAAAATCATTAGCAATTATTTGTTAATGATTTTTTTTGTGAAAAAATATAATACAAATGCAATGATTTTATAAAAAGAATCAAAATAGTTGATGATATATTTTAGCAAAAGTTATAAACTATACTTTAGAATAGTAAGTTTATAACTTTTGCTAAGTTTTCGTTAAACGTAGATTATAAATTTTTAGAAGTAGAGTAAATAAAGAGAAGGAGCGATTTTATGAAATTTGTTTTTGATTTACATACGCACACTATAAATAGTGGGCATGCTCATTGTACTACAATGGAAAATGCAAAATATGCAAGTGAAATAGGGCTGGAGTTATTAGGAATAACCGATCATGGTCCTAAAATGCCTGGTGGACCTCATGAATGGTATTTTAATACTTTTGATACTATGCCAAGAGAATTATATGGTGTCACAATGCTCTATGGTTGTGAAGCTAATATTCTTGATGATGGTAGTCTTGATTTATCTATAGACAAACAAGAAAAGATTGATATTATGATAGCAAGTTTACATGATCCAGTAGTAGAGCCAGAGAAAAGTCCGGAAGTTTATACAAAAATGTATTTAAAGGCAATGGATAATCCTAACCTGCATATTCTAGGGCATATAGGAAATCCTAAGTTCCCTATATATGAAGAAGAAATAGTAAAAAGAGCAAAAGAAAAAAATATATTAATAGAGATAAATAATAAATCATTTTCAGTGAAGAGGAAAGGAAGTGATGTGATTTGTAAAAAAATTGCATTGCTTTGCAAAGAATACGGTGTAAAAATTGTTGTAGGTAGCGACGCGCATTCTTGCTTTGCTATTGGTGGATTTAATGAAGCGGAGAAGTTACTGAAAGAGATAGATATGCCAGAAGCTCTTATTATGAATACAAATAAGGATAAAATATTGAACTTTCTTAGAGAAAAAGGAAAAAACATATAAAATTATTGTAATATGTCTATTTTGGAGCTTTTGTAAAAAAATTTTTGCAAAAGCTCCTTTGTAATACCCCATTTAAATTTAGCTAATACCCTGTTAATGTTGAATTGTTCAGCTAGTTAAGAAAAACTAGTTTCAATAAAGTCATTTGTTATAACTAAAGTGTGGAGCTTCAATTCAAAGTAAGTTTCTTTTTTTAAAGCACAATGACCGTAGGTTAATATATCCTTAAACAGATAAATTGAAAAATATTATACAACTGTATTGACAAAATAGAAAAATAGAAATATACTAAAGATGCAGAAAGAGTTTAGCTCAATTTAATTTTATTAAATGATAAAGTGTTTTTATGAGTAAATACGATAAAATTAAATAAGATATTTAAACGATTCGAATAATGAAATAATGTTTAAGCAAATTTTTTTTAAAATTACTAATTGATTCAAATTTAATTTAAAAAAATTATAAATTAGTAAATTAAAATTAAAAACAATTATATGAGCATGAAACTTTTTGATTTTAGTGTAAGATAAATGATTTGGAAATGAGGAAATATTATCTGGATTTACACCAAATGAAAATATTAAAGCTCAAATATAACCTTATTTATAAACTATAGACAATAAAGAAATATTAAACATAATCAAAAAAAATATTTATATAAAAGGAGAAATGGAAATGATATATAATTTTAAAGTTAAAGAAGTAAATGGTAATGAAGTTTCAATTGAGGATTACAAAGGAAAAGTATTATTAATAGTTAATACTGCAACTGGATGTGGATATACTCCACAATATGAAGGTTTACAAAAAATATATGATAAGAATAAAGACAACGGATTTGAAATACTAGATTTTCCATGCAATCAATTTTTTGATCAAGCGCCAGGAAGTGATGAAGAAATAGTAAGCTTCTGCCAACTTAAGTATAATACAAGCTTTAAGACATTTTCAAAGATTAATGTAAATGGAGAAAATGCAAGTGAGTTGTATAAATATTTAAGAAAACAAGCGCCGAAGGCTATAGAAGATGAAGCATCAGAAGGGCTTTATGATAAGCTTAAAGGATATGGATTTACTACAGAGGGTGACGAAATTAAATGGAATTTCACTAAATTCCTTATAGATAAAGAAGGAAATATTGTTGAAAGATTTGCTCCAACATGTGAACCAGAAAAGATTCAAGAAAAGATTGAAGAGCTACTTAAAAAATAATCCCGAAACAAGAGGTGTGATTCGCATCCGCCATGAAACCCACGTCACAGAATGACGTGGTTTTTTTGTATTATCAATTTTATGGGGATGGAAAATTGATAATGTAACTCCTGATAAATTTGATTTAATTGGTGGATTAATAGCATTAGTTGGTGTTATTATAATTATGTATGCACCGAGAGGATAAAATATAATATAAACCATTGGTATTATATTATAAATCCAATTCTATATAAACAGCAAGGAGGTTTATTTATGGAAAAAGGTATGATAAGGATGATAATTAAAGTAACAGTTATAGCAATTATTTTATTAACTGTTAGTTTGTTTTTAGCAGCACGTTATGGAGGATTAATGATGAAATCTATTAGTACATCGGAACAAACAAACCAAGATAATGGAACGGGAACGTCAGATTCATCAAGTACTACAAATCAAAACAAAAAATAGTATTTGAGCATGTACCTTTTATTTTAAATTCAAATTAATATGATATAATACATATTGGCTAAATTGCACAAATTCTAGCTATTAAAGGTAAATTGAGTAGAAATACTTAGCTTACCTTTAAAATTTAAGGTTTTATTAAGAATTTTAAGTACCTAAAGTTAACAATTTCATTGTATTATTGGTATAAGAAGGAGGTGGTAAAAATGGGAAATATAATTAAGATTAATATGTATGTTGAAATGAAAAGGAAAAAGAACAATAAATTAAAATTAGAAACCGTAGAAGAAACTATTTTAAAATACAACAATTGGATAAAAAATACCAATAGAGAGGATAAAATAGAGAACTATGAAAGATTTTTGGATGCTCAATAATTATTTATAGAGGTAGGTTAGACTTTAATGTTTAATCTACCTCTTTTTTTATGTGACTAGACCATAGATACTTTACTGAATAGTTAGTTGGAATTGCAGTAACCAAAAATGAAATAATATCAGAACTAAATAGCTTAAAAATTTCTGTTCTAATATCATCTATAGTATTTATATTAATTAGTAGAAATGATTCGAAAAATAAAAGAAACTTCTTCAACTTGAGTAGAACTGATGGATTATCATCAATTTTAGTTGAAGTTTCATCATCAGAAGAAATGAGTGCATCAACAGAAGAAGTGGCTTTATCATCTCAAATACTTAATAAAATGACTAATGAAATGATGAACGAGGTAAATAAGTTTAAAGTTTAAACTATATGAGTAGCTAGTATAAGTGATAAACAAGAATAATTATGGAGTAGCCATTAAGGCTACTCTTTCATATTATGTAACAAGGAGTGATGTTATATGTCACAATGGAAATGGTGTGTAACCGATGATAATGACAAAGTGATAAAAGGATGGTATGAAGACAATTCTAAATGGTATCACTTAGATGAGACAACTGGAGTAATGAATGCAGGATGGTTTCAAGACAAGGATAATAGATGGTATTATTTAGATGAAAAAAATGGAGATATGAAAACTGGATGGATTCAATTAAAAGGAATATGGTATTATTTTGAACCTAATAGTAATGGCTATATGGGAGAATGTTATTCAAATTGTACCTCAACTATTAATGGTAAGGAATATACTTTTGATGTAAATGGTCATATGTTAGAAGGAAGTTTAGTATCAGATACACTTATTGATTTTATTAAATCATGGGAAGGTTTTTCAGCTACTCCATATTATGATGAAGTTGGAGTATTAACATTAGGTTATGGAATGACAGGAGAAGAAATACAAGATATATCAAGTGTTACAGAAGAGCAAGCAACAGAAATGTTAAAAAGTTGGATTAATAATAAATATGCACCTATTATTAAATCTGATTTAGAGTCTAAAGGCATAGTATTAAATCAAAACGAATTTGATGCTCTAGTAAGTTTTGCATATAATTGTGGAATAGATGGTTTAATAAATCAATCTACTTTATATAAAAATGTAGTTGCTGGGGTAAGAGATTCAGCCACAATTACTTCTAATTTTCAAGCATGGAGTAATGGCGGAGGAATGAGAATAGAAGGACTTTACAGAAGAAGAACTAAAGAAGCAGCAATGTTCTTAAATGCAGATTATACAGGCAATGTTTAAGATTAAATTATAATAGCAAAAATATGTTAGGGTATGGGGGGAATACCATACCCTTTATTTCTTTTATGTAAAGCTTAAATGGTTGATATTTCAGATTTAGAAGAAGCAGTTAAAGAGTTTGACGAGGCTATAATTATATATAAAAATAGTAGTATATAAAGTTAAAAAATGGATATAATAAGTAGCATAATGATATTCAGTGATGGCTCAATGGTGGAGCACTCGGCTGTTAACCGATAGGTTGGAGGTTCAAGTCCTCTTCATGGAGCCATTCTTTTATATTTGAATCAGAAAGTAGCTTATCATCAGTGATATAGCTACTATTTTTTTGCTTTTATGCTATATTTTAGGCACATTAAAGAAAGTAATAGGTTCAAAATCCCGTGAGATGTTCTTATATGTAGAAAAGTTCCGTATTGCAGCATAGCTGCTCTTTTTATACGTGCATAGCTACTCTTTTTATAAGTGCATAGCTGCAATTTTTAATACATAATAATCGTTCCATAGGCTGTCAAAAATATCATTGGCTTATGTTATAATATTGTTATAGTTTTTTATGCTGAGAAAATGAAAAATAGTAATTGGAAAGGAGGAGATGAGATGGCCTTATATATAAATACTAATAAGCCTTTAGAAAATTATAAAAACCTATACAGAAGCAAATACTTTGTGGATAAATCTTTACTTATCGAGAAGTTAAGTGAGGTTATAGAAACTTCTGACAAATGCATATGTGTAACTAGGCCAAGAAGGTTTGGTAAATCTAGTGTTGCTGACATGATAGGAGCATATTATTCTAAGGGAGTAGATTCAAAAGAAATTTTTGATACTCTTAATATAGGCAAGGTAGCTAATTATGAGGAACATTTAAATAAATATAATGTAATTAGCATATCTTTTAATGCGATATCTGAAATTGGAAATACCTATGATGATTATATTAAGATGATAAGAGATACAATGAAAAAAGATATAGCTGAAATGTATCCCTCTATTACCCCAGAGGAGTATTTCAATTTAAGCTCCATGTTATATGATACTAAGGATAAGTTTATATTTATATTTGATGAGTGGGATTATATTTTTAGTAATAATCTTTTTCAAGAAAATCAGAATGACTTTTTAGAATTTTTAAGAAATCTTTTAAAGGATCAGCCTTATGTATATTTAGTATATATGACAGGTGTTCTTCCTATAAAGAAATATTCTAGTGGTTCAGCGCTTAATATGTTTGATGAGTTTACATTTTTAAAAGATAGAACATTTGATGAATGTTTTGGATTTACAGAAGATGAAGTTATGAAGCTTTGTGATAAAAATAAAAATATTACTTTTAAAGAATTAGAAAGTTGGTATAATGGTTATTTAACTGCAAAAGGAGTTAAAGTATATAATCCGAGATCAGTAGTAAAAGCACTTCAAAATAATTATTGTGAAAGCTATTGGACCAATACTGGGGCTATGGATGAAGTAGCAGAGTATCTTAAGTATAATACTTTGGAAATTAGAGATGATGTTATAGAAATGGTGTCTGATGGAGCAATAGATATTATAATAGATGAAGAATTTAGAGCAGGACAAGGCGCTCCAAGGACAAAAGAAGAAATATATTCAGCTATGATAGTGCTTGGGTTTTTATCATATGATAATGGATATTTAAGAATACCAAACAAAGAGCTTATGAAGGAGTTTGAAAAGGCTTTAAGAGATAAATCTTTTGGATATGTTTCTGAGATAATAGAAAATTCCAAAAGAATGTTAAAATCAACTGTTAACAATGATACTAAAACTGTTGAATCAATACTTCATGATATTCATAACTCAGAAATACCAATTTTTCAGTATAATGATGAAAATAGCTTATCTTGTGTTTTAACCTTAGCATACCTTTCGGCTAGAGATACTTATAGAGTAGAACGTGAGGAGAAAACAGGGAAAGGTTACGCAGACTTTACTTTTCATCCAAGAAGAAAAAATGATGTTCCATTTATAGTTGAACTCAAAAAGGATGAAGTACCGGAAGTAGCAATAAATCAAATTAGAGAAAAAGAATATGTAGAGAAGATAAGACGCGAAAATGAAGGTAAAAAAGTATTGCTAGTTGCAATATGCTATGATTCAAAGAGTAAAGAACATACATGTAAAATTGAAGAAATTTAAGATAAAGTGCAATTACCCCTAGGGTGTAAAATAAGAAAAACATCAACGTTATATATATTCCAAACGTTGATGTTTACTTTAATGGTGCCCCATAGGAGAATCGAACTCCTGATTCTAAAAATTACCAATTACATATCGTTATATTAAATTATAAATCTCTGTAAAGTGGCTTGAATACAGGTCTAAATCAATATGGAGATTTATACTAAATTATATTGATTTAGAACTTAGTCGGGAAAAAGTCGGGAATAATCGGGAATGTTTAAATAGTGAAATTTATTAATTATTAAGATCATCCTACATAATATATAGTTAAAGTAATTTTAAAATTGGAAAAATTAGATAGATAAAATAAAATACATGAGAGTAAAGAGTTAATGTATTTTTACATAAGTTAACAAAGTATAATAAAAGTCTATTTAAAATTTGTTGAAAGTTAATTGTTTAGTTTAAAATACAATAGTTTTGGGGTATAATTTTAATAAAGATAAAGATAAAGATAAAGATAAAGATAAAGATAAAGATAAAGATAAAGGTAAAGATAAAATTATGAATAATTTAGTGTGAGGTGAATTTATATGGAATTAAGAAAAGATAATGTGAATTTGTATGATCAATTTTTAAAGTATTCATATTCAGAGTTAAAGGGATTATTTAATGAGGCAAAGACTAAGGAAGAACAGGATTTTTATATGAATATGGCTAATTTAGTACTTCAAAGAGAACAAAGAAGAGTTATAAAGGAAATGCCAGTATAATGAAGAGATATACATTGTTTGCAGGAGTAAATGGTGCTGGAAAGACTTCAATATATAAGTCTGTATTTTTTAGTGAAGATTATATAGGAAAACGAATTAATACTGATGAAATGGTTGCAAGAATTGGATCTTGGCAAGATAATAATCTTCAAATTAAAGCAGGTAGAGAAGCTGTTAAAATGATTGATTATTATGTAAAAAATGATATATCATTTCATCAAGAAACAACATTGTCTGGCAAAAGTATAATTATGAATATAAAGAAGGCTAAAGAAAAAGGATTTTTTGTAGTAATGAATTATATCGGTCTTGAAAATCCTGAAATAGCAAAAGTAAGAGTTAAGTTTAGGGTATCCAAAGGTGGTCATGGAATACCAGATGATGTAATAGAAAAAAGATATTCTCAGTCATTACTAAATTTAAAAGATGTTATTAAAATATGTGATGAAGTTAATATTTATGATAATACAGATGAATTTATACAACTTATAAATATTAAGAATGGAAAATTAACTTGGAAAGATAAGATTATACCTGAATGGGCTAAAACAATATTGAAGCAATTATAAATTACTATTAAAATGCTGCATTATTCATTAAAATGAATTGTACAGCATTTTAATGTGGAATTTAATAATTATATAGGAGATTCTTTTTATATATCATCAAACTCATATTGGATTCCGGTATTTTCTTCTATATTATAGTCAAGATTTTTATAGCCTTTAAGTCTATTATTATACATTTTTACTAACATAGGAACATTCTTATCTATGTAATCATATATTTTCACTACATTTTTGCCTTCATACATTCTTTGTAATCTTCCCGCATATTGTTCAAGTAGACCTTTCCAAGAAATTGGCATTGTTAAAAATAAGTTGTCTAAACGCGATTCATCAAAACCTTCACCAATATATTTCCCTGTTGCTAGTATTATAAATTGTTCTTCTTTAGAAAATGATTTTATCATATCTAGAGCTAAGTTCCTTTGTTTATTTCTCATTCCACCTTTTAGTACTACAATTTTATCAGTATGTGCACTAAGCATATTTGATAAAATATTTAGATGTTCAACTCTTTCAGTTAATATAAGTGGGGTAGAGCCAAGTTTAAATGCTTTAATAACATCATTTATAATCAATTCATTTCTAGATGTATCATTCATAATTTCATCATATAGCTCTGATAGTTTTAATTTAGATATATCTTTATCAGATTGTATTTCATTATTTCTTGGTATAAGCATATGTGCAAATTTTTTCTCATTTTCGATTTTACTAGCTGATTTATGAACTATGGGACCACATTGCATTGTTATGATTTTATCATATTTATCTTTTCTGTAGGGAGTGGCAGTTAATCCTAAAACATATTTTATTTTGGCTAATTTCATAACTTTTTCAAAAGTAAATGCTGCTATATGATGACATTCATCTATAATAATTTGTCCGTAGTTGTTTAATATTTCATCAAGATCATTATTTTTATTTAAAGTTTGCATAGTTGCGATATCAATTATATTGCTTGTTATTTTCTTACCTCCACCTAATCGTCCAATACTATCCTTACTTATTTCCAAGAAAATCTTTAACTTTGCTTCCCATTGTTCAAGTAACTGTATGCTGTTTACAATTATTAAAGTATTTACATTTCTAG
>Ga0302173_10000623_pt1 | contig 18894 bp, 13 predicted proteins | sample I_Fen_N3_1_FD_198785 | JGI IMG/M metagenome (GOLD analysis project Ga0302173, IMG submission 198785) | Peat permafrost microbial communities from Stordalen Mire near Abisko, Sweden - I_Fen_N3_1 | ecosystem: Environmental > Terrestrial > Soil > Wetlands > Permafrost | place: Sweden: Abisko... | reverse complement strand
AAAACCAAAGCTTGCAGGATCAATAAATGAATTAAAGTGAGCATATAAGCCACCAGCAAGACCAGCCATACTACTACCTATAATAAAAGCAATCATTTTATATTTAGTAGAATTTATTCCCATGGCCTCTGCCGCTATTTCATCTTCTCTAATAGACATAATTGCTCGACCTTTTGATGAATGAATTAAATTCTTTAATATTGCATAACAAAGTGCTGCTCCTATAAATACTATTAAGAAAGAAGTTTTTCCTGGTATTCCCGAAATACCTCTAGCACCACCAACATAATCTACATTTTGGATTACCACCTTTACTATTTCTCCAAAGCCTAAGGTACAAATAGCCAAATAATCACCTTTAAGTCTTAATATTGGATATCCAATTAGTGCTGCTAAAATTCCAGCTAATATAATGCCTACTATTAGGGCAATTGGGAATGGCATATTGAAATTTTTAGTCATTATTGCAGATCCATATGCTCCTATTGACATAAAAGCTGCATGTCCCATAGTAAATTGACCAGTAAATCCTATGATAAGATTAAGTCCTAAGGCTGCAATTAAGAAAATTCCAACTTGTTTCATAATTCTAAGTATATATTCACCAATTATTCCTTGGTTTACAAGAAACATTAGAAATATATAAATTAAAGCAAGTACTACTGTAGTAATCACATATCTAGTATATATAGTTTTAACCAAGCTTGAACTTGAATTCTTTTCGTTTTTACTTATCTTATTTTCCATTCTTATCACCTACACTTTCACATTGTTTTTCTTACCAAATAAGCCAGTTGGTTTTACAATAAGAATTATAATTAAAATTGAAAAAGCAATTGCATCTGATAAACCTGAACTAATATATACCTTTGATAAAGTCTCAATAAGTCCCATTGCAATTCCACCAAACATTGCTCCTGGTATAACTCCAATTCCTCCAAGAACAGCCGCTACAAATGATTTAAGTCCTGGCATAACGCCCATAGCAGGTTCAAGTCTAGGATATAACATACCAACAAGTACACCAGCTGTCGCAGCTAGTGCTGAACCTAACGCAAAAGTTAAAGAAATTACTTTATTTATATTTATTCCCATTAATGCTGCTGCATCTCTATCATAAGAAGTTGCTCTCATTGCTCTACCTGTTCTAGTTTTGTTTACTAAGTATTGTAATGCAATACACAATACTACCGTAATAGCAAGAGCGATTATTTGAAGATTACTGATTGTTATTGCACCGATTTTATAAGAAACTAAAGGAATTACTTCTGGAAAATTTCTTGTATTTGGGCCTGCAATAAAATCAGCTTTTACAAAGTTTTGTAATATGAGTTCTATACCCATAGTCGTGATTAATAATGTTACATTAGGTGAATTTCTAAGTGGTTTATATGCAATTCTTTCAATTAACATACCTAAGATAGCGCATGAAACCATAGAAAAAAGTAAACTTGGAATAAATCCAAAACCTAATACTGTTGCTGCAAAGTATCCTAAATAAGCACCAACCATATAAATATCACAGTGAGCAAAATTAATTAATTTAATAATTCCATATACCATGGTATAACCAATAGCTATCAAGGCATATACACTGCCAAGACTTATACCATTTACAATTTGTTGTAATAAAGTATTCATGTACATCTCTCCTTTAAAAACGACTATATCTCAAGGTCTACTCAAATTATAGCTTGGCCCATTGATATAGCCGTTAAATATTAAAAATAGAATTTTTCTTTAGATATTATTTAACTTCAGCTTCAAATTCAAATTGTCCTTTTACAATCTTATTAATAACAACGCTCTTAATTGGGTTATGTTTATCATCAAATTTATAATGAGTAGTTCCAGCATCTATATCTAGTTTTGCCATTGCATCTTTGATTGCAGCTGAATCTGTGCTACCTGCTTTTTTAATTGCTTCTGCTACAAGGTATACTGAATCATAACTAAGTACTGCGAATGTACTTGGTTCAGCATTATATTGTTTAGTATAACTTTCAGCAAATTTCTTAATTGCTGCATTATCTGATTTTAATGATAAGTGATCTGTGAAGTAAGCTCCTTCAACTGCATCTCCACCAACTTTTACAATTCCTTGGTCACCCCATGAGTCACTACCTAAGAAAGCTGCTTTAATACCAATTTCTCTTGCTTGTTTAGCAATTAATCCAACTGTTGAATAGTTATCTGGAAGGTAAATTGCATCTACATTTAATTCTTTAATTTCTGTTAAGAATGCCTTAAAATCACTTTCACCTGCATTGTAAGTTTTTTCATATACTACAGCACCACCTGCTGCTTCAAAGTTTTTCTTGAATTCTTTTGAAATCCCTACGCAATAATCATTACCTACATCATAAAGCATTGCTACTTTTTTAGCTTTTAAGTTTTCTGCCGCGAATTTTGCACCAACTTTACCTTGCAGAGGATCTATAAAACATGCTCTAAATACATAATCTCCACCTTCAGTAGTTACCTTTTCATTTGTTGATACTGGAGTAATCATAACTGCCTTTAAGTCTTTTGCAACTGCTGCCATTGGTATTGAACATTTACTTGCGTATGTTCCTACTACTGCTGCAACTTTGTCTTGAGTAATTAATTTTGTAATTGCATTTGGAGCTGTTGCCGCTTGATTTTGATCATCTTCTGAAACAAGTTCTAATTTCTTACCAAGAACACCACCAGCATCATTTATTTCCTTAATTGCAAGTTTTGCTCCATTGTCCATTGCTGAACCTATAGATGGAACATCACCAGTTAATGGGAATACGCCTCCAAGCTTAATTGTGTTTCCACTAGCTGCACTTCCACCATTTGAACTTACTTTAGCTGTTTCGCTACACCCCATAACCATTGTTGCTGTCATTGCAACTACAGTTACTAACCCCAATACTTTTTTGAAAAATGTCTTTCTTACCATAAAAATCTCCTCCAAATATAAATTTTTTTAAATTACTAATAATGTCTATTTTTCATACAAAAAAAGCGCCCATAAAATCTCCCTTGATTTTATAGACGCCTTTGTCATATATTTAATATTTTCAATTCTCTTTTATTGTTTGTACCATATTATGTATAATAATATATATTATCATATCTTTAATATATTACAAATAATTAACAATTATTGTATAATAAATTTTTAACGTTAAAATTATTATAAAAAAAAGACTGGTGCAATTAACACCAGCCATTGTGTATAACTCTATTATACGGTAAGTTATCTATTTGTCAATAACAATTATGCGTATAATGGTAATTTCAGAAATATTTACAGTTATTTTTAAATATACACTATTTATTTTGGTTTCTCAGTGGAAATCGTACTTATGTGCATATCTGCCGAAATTGAATACATATTTATTCCGTAGGGCTGTGAAAATTTCGCTGGAAGCATCTAAATGGCAGGTTGCACCCATTTACGCATGTTCCTAAGCAAGCTTAGGAACATGCGTAAATGAAACCAACCTAAAGGGGAAACTCGACTCACATTCGTTCGCTGAGTAAGTGATTCACACCAAATCACAGATTTGGGTTCTCTACTTAAGATGCTTCAACAGCTTATTTTCAATGCCTACTCCATATTATGACCCTTGTGGTTACAAATATGTATCCAATTTCTCTGTTTGGATATGCTCTTAAGTATGGTAAGTGTTGAATTTAATACCAAGTATAAATACAACTTCAGTTATAGTAACCCTATATTTAATATGCAAATATCAGCACTGTATGTTTAACATATCTATGTTCAAATTTTATTAGTCAATTAAATTATGCCACTGTTACAACTTTTGATGTAGATTATTCTCACAACATATGTAAAAATATTTATATACGAAAATTTGAAAATATTTATCTATATTCCTAGGAAACTATTTTCATAGAAATATAGGTTTATAGATATATATAATTATAGAAAAATATTTTCCTATAAACATATAAACATAGTTAAATATTTATAGGAAAAATCAAGGTTTGAAAGGATTATATATATTGATGCTGTTTGTAAATAAGCAGACATTACATCATGAAAAATGTAGTACCTTTACTTAATTTTTTTAATATTTATTCATAAAATGGATATTATAATATTCAAAAACTATTTTATTTTTTCTTTAAATTCATCTAAACTTTTAGACATTACTGCAATTTTAGTCCAAGACTTCAATATATCAATATGGTCTTCTTTATTAATAATATTAATTAAATTCTGTGGTATATTTCCAAGTTCACTTAAATTGTCTAGTATAGTTTCTTTTAATGTGTCTATTCCACCTTCTCTTCTTGCACCATTTAATCTACTCTGTTCATCCATCATTGCTTTCTCTCTCATTTCAGCAAGCATTATAGCTTCTTTATCACTTAATAAGGAAACTCGACTCACATTCGTTCGCTGAGTAAGTGATTCACACCAAATCATAGATTTGGGTTCTCTACTCATATAGTACATCCATAGCTTCTTTAATTTCTCCATCAGTTTTCATAAATTCCTCAATCTCCTTTCCTGTAGGATTTGATAAAAATGTTAACCACTTATATAGCTTCTCATTATATTCTTTATTTTTATTAATAAATTTATCTCTTTCTTTAAATTTAGGCAATTCAATAAAAATGAATTCTAACAAGTCCGTTAATAATTCTTTAGTATCCTTTTCAAACAAGCCGTAACTTTTAATGAAATTCTCACCTTCCAAGTAGTCAAAATTCAATATATTAATGGTTACCGTCCTGTTTAAACAAGAATAATCTTCACCCTTTTTAAGCTGGCTAATTAGCATTTTAGACATATAAAAATTGTTCGCTTAATCATATTATACTGATTTATGAGCTGTATTTCTACATTTACATTTATATTACTTTCAGTAGTTACATGCAAATCTAGTATACTGAGTTTTTCACTTGCAATCAAAGATACATCGAGGTGTTTTTCTTCAAACTCAACTTCTTTAATTGCATTCTTTCCAGTTAAATTTAATATTGAATTCAAAAAGCTAATCAATATATTCTTGTGATTCTTCATCCCAAATAACTTTTGAAAAACCACATCATTTTTAGGATCTAGTAATTTAGTCATAGTCATTACCTCCGTTTGTTATCTCTTTAATATTATTGACTTATTACTTTCCCCTTATACAAACAAACATTCTATTTTGGAGCTCTCACTTTTGGTTCTCTGCTCATCAGCAGCTTGTCCTAATAGGCTTGCTATGAGACTAATATTTTCCTTTTCAAACTAAAAAATAACATAGCATTTTGGACTTGTTATTTTCTTTCATATACCTAAAATTTAAAATGCTGAAAATAAAGCTTCACTAAATATTTAGTTTTAGGAAAAATATAAATAGTTAAAAATAAATAATTATGTTTTTAAATAAAACTTTTTATATTGAAATATTGGTTTATTTATATATGTATTTCAATATATAAATATATAAAGATAACAATATATAGGAAACATGAGGGTTTGAATTGGGGTTGACTAAAAACAAAGCGCTTCAAATATATCAGCTGCTAAAAGATTATTTTAGATTAGTATAATTTAGGGTATAATATACTAAGGTAAAACGAAATGAAATGGACGTGATAAAATGGAATTCAAACCATTGCCAATAGGCATAGATAATTTTGAAATGTTAGTAACAAGAGGCTATTATTTTATAGATAAAACCTTACTTATAAAAGATTTACTAGATAATAAAGCATCAGTAAATTTATTCACAAGACCAAGAAGATTTGGAAAAACTTTAAATATGAGTATGCTTCAATATTTTTTTGAAAACAGTAGAAAAGATAATAAAGATTCTAATTCTAGTAGCGCTTCTCTATTTGAAGGTTTAAATATACTGAAATCAGGAGAAAAGTATACTTCTCATATGGGCCAGTATCCTGTGATTAGCTTATCTTTAAAATCAGGTAAGCAACCTAATTTTGAACTAGCTTATATTTCTATTAGAAGAAGAATAGCAGAAGAGTATAAAAGACATGAATATATATTAGTAAATCAAGAATTACAACATGAGAAGGAACGATATTTAAAGATTTTAAAGGAACAGGGAGAAGAAGGTGATTATATTGATTCCTTGTATTTCTTATGTGAATGTTTAGAAAAGTATCATAATAAAAAGGTAATAATACTTATAGATGAATATGACGTTCCCCTTGAAAATGCATTTTTTGAAGGGTTTTACGATAGAATGATTTCTTTTATAAGATCGCTTTTTGAATCAGCATTAAAAACAAATTCTTCTTTAGAATTTGCTGTTATAACAGGTTGTTTAAGGATTTCGAAAGAAAGCATATTCACTGGCCTTAACAATTTAGAAATTATATCAATATTAAATAAATCTTATGATGAATATTTTGGATTCACCCAAAATGAAGTAAATAAAATGCTTAGAGATTATAATTTAAATGAAAAAGAAGCTTTATTGAAGAACTGGTATAATGGATATATTTTTGGAGATGCCGAAGTTTATAATCCATGGAGCGTAGTGAGATTTGTAAAAGATTTATGTGTGGATAAAAACGTATTCCCATCATCATATTGGGCAAATACAAGTTCAAACAGCATTGTAAAAAGCCTTATAGAAAAAGCAGATACTAAGACCAAACAAGAAATAGAATTATTAATTGAAGGAAAAACAATAGAAAAGATAGTTCATGAGGATATAACCTATGATGAAATCTATGATTCAAGGGATAACTTATGGAATTTTATGTTCTTTACAGGATATTTCAAAAAAGTTAGTGAAAGAATGGACGATCAAGATAATCGTTATTTAGAATTAAGTATACCAAATAGAGAAGTGAAATTTATTTTTAGGACAAAAATATTAAAGTGGTTTGAAGAAAAAGTAAAGTCTAAGGATTTAAGTAAGCTATATACTTCAATAATAAATAAAGATGCTGAAACCTTTGAAACTGAAATTGGAAGATTGCTTATGGAAACAATAAGTTTTAATGATACTTATGAAAACTTCTATCATGGTTTTGTAGTTGGAGCTTTAGCTAATATGCATGATTATATTGTAAAATCAAATCGAGAAGGTGGTAAAGGACGTAGTGATTTGTTTATAAAATCAGTATCTAAAAGAGGTGTAGCTATAGTTATTGAATTTAAAATAGCTAAAAATATTGATGATTTAGAAAAAAAAGCTGACGATGCCTTAAAGCAAATTAAAGAAAAAGGTTACGATATGGAGCTTAGAAGCGAGGGCTATAAGAATATTACAAAATATGGCATAAGCTTCTGTGAAAAGGATTGTTATGTTAAATTAGGAGAAGATTAATTGCAATAATGTATGAATATGTGAAAAAATATCTGTAAATAGTTTTCTAGAATAATACTTTAGAGCCAGACAAAAAGTAATTTAAACATTAGCTTTAGTTGGCTCTTTATTTAGGCACAATCAAAAAAATAACAAGTCCATCTAGCAATTTAAATATCAGAACATAAGTTTTATATACCATGTTAAAACTGTCTAATTATATGAATGATATGAAGTTACATCAAAAGTTTTTTCTCTTCAATAGAGACTTATGAGTAAAATAATACTGATGAGAATTAACCCATCAGTAAATTTCATATAAAATTCTTAATTATTAATTTCAGATGTATTATTTTTCAATATATCTCTTACATATTCAACATCAAATTCATTTATTTCTGCAATATATTCTACAGAAAACCCTTTGCTGTATTGTTTCATTATTATTAATTTTCTTTCTTCTTCTTTTCCTTCCTGTTTATAGTGCAACTTTCTTATTTGATCAACAGTCATTTTTAAAGCACCACCTTTTTCTTTCTTATAATTTTGATACTTTTCTTCCAATTCAGGACTTTGAATTAAAAACAAATACTCTAAAAAATCGACTAATGCTTTTATTTGCTCATTATTTTTAACTTTATTATAGTTTACCAATTCTTCTGCTAATTTTATTTTGGTTTCATATATGTACTCATCTTCTGAGTTCGTTTCTAATAATGTTTTTGCCATTTTAAAAACTAATTTTAATGGATTATCTTCACTTATTGTTTCTAAATCTATTCTCTCTACATCTATGGTTTTAAAATTATAAACCAATATCTCACTTTCTAATTCCGGCAATTTATATACATATCTCTTGTCTTTTCCACGTTGGCCTTTATATGTATATATTGCTGCAGCAGCTATATCGGATTTATCATTGGCTTTATATCTGAATTTATCCCAAATACGATAAAAATACCTAAACATTCTTTCACCAAAAACATCTTCTTCGCTACTATAGCTCTGCACTTCCACATGAATAAACAATATCTTACTATTCTTATTTTTTAATCTAACTTTTATAATTTTATCTGAAATTATCTTTTCAGCACTATCTTTATCAAAAATCTCTTTTTGTATTTCCTGCAGTTCAAGATCCAAAGATTCTGTGCCCATTTCCCATGCTATTTCATTAAATATCTCTGGAAACATAAGTTCTACTACTTCCATTTCAAAAGCTTCTAATACTGTTTTCCATGCCGCGTCAAAATCATGCTTTTTAGCCAAATTATTCACGTCCTTCTTCATATGACGTACTTTTCTAATATAAACTTATTATTTCTATTATGCTTATATTATATACCACAATATACTTCTCATAAACAAAAATATCTTATATTTTTATTTAATCACCAAGTTTTTAGTTCTGCATTATATGAATAATGGGTAGTTGATAAATTAACTTACATATTTTTATTTTCAACATGTGATTTTTTACCTAAAAACCTAGCTAATCAATTTAGCAATAAGAAGTAGATTGATCTCTTTTCTATCCTTACCACATACTCCTCGTGTGTTTAGATATAAAAATGATACTATTTCGCAATATTCAACTTCCTACATGCCGAGGGGCATTTTAGGAAACTGGAGGATTAATAGTTATTAAATACTATAAGTCATCTCGTTTGAACACTAATAATAATCTTATCATAATGTTAAGTTGATATATGTTTATCATTTTTTTCATTATTCTTATTCTTATTCATTATCCTATCAATTAGCGGCAACTGTCCTGCAAAAACCTTTATTAACTCAATGAATGTTTTTTCTGATAACCTATCATCGTTTCTAAGTTGTAATGCACCAATAATAGGTATTACTATGATTCCTGCAATCACCACTACAGAGAATAGGTAAACTGGTATCGTTCTGGCCAATACACCTAAGCCAGTTATTACAATTATAAAAGTAAATAGATAGAATAAGCCATTAGACCAAGCGTTATTTTTCTTAGCATTCTGTTCTGATTTATTATCCAAAACATTACCTCCTCTTGATGTTTGTTCAATATATAGTTGTTTAACGTTCCCATTTATAACTATTTTTCCATCCATATCATCAATTTCATTATTAAATGTTTTATTACTTTTCTCATTAATAATTAAACTATCAACTGGAACCATTTTATAACTTTTTAGGCACTGTATAAGATCCTGCCTAGCTGCAATAAATTCTTGTAATATTTTATATTCATAGAAATGCGGTTCCTGAAGCCCTCTGCATTTTTCACAATTACATGGAATCATCTTGCTATAGCTTAACCCTTTATATGAATCATTTATTTTGTCAAGTTCATATTCTACTATTACCATCATGTCCCTTTTATGTTTACCAGCAACTTTAATTCTTATTTCACGTTTGCTATAATACTCTATTATCTCAGCTTTTGTTTCAGCCTTCTCTAAAATGACTCCTTTCTTCCAAACCATTTTTTGACCATATATTAATGGATGCATAGCAACAATAAGGCGGGATACCATGCCCTTTGGCATAAAATCATAGCGATATCTCAAAAAAAGGTTGTTCTCGATATTCCAATCATAGTTAGGCTGATCTTCTGTTAAAAGCTGTGGCGCTATATAGGTATTTTTAGATTCTGGAACATAATAACATAGTTTGAAGTTTATCATTAATTGTAGAAGTTCATCTTGCATGTTATTATATTCATCATCTGACCATATTTCTGCAAGGTCATCTTTATTAAATACCCCCAAATTACCAACTACCTTATTGTTATCAAGTACTTTATAGACAGCATCTGTTCCCCATCTTGATTTTAAAATAATTATTTTTTTTAAAATTGGATCTTCTTGAAAGTGTAAACATACACCTATATCATGCAAATAGCTACTTAACTGTAACTTATCCTTTAAATTTATGAAACCATTTTGCTCGCATATATGTAGATATTTATCCAAATCAATATAGTTCCGCTTATCTTGTTCTAGTTTTTGCCTTACTTTAATCCATGTCTTTGGTAAAGGGGATCCTATATGAGGTAGTAATTTAATATGATGTTTTATTTTATCTATTAGTAACTCTAATCCTCTGTTAGTAGCAAAATTACAATTCAATATTGCTTCCACATTCGAAAACTCTGCTCTAATCTGCTTCTCATTGACGTTCTTATGCCTATCTCCCTTTTCGTTATTTATTATTAACAATGGGCTATTCTCACTTAATAATTGAACTGCGTTTAACCAGTAGTAAAAATCCGTATCTTCCTTGCGGTTATCTGCAACAAGAACATAAAATGAACGCTTAGTTAAAAAAAACTGATGAGTAGCATGATAAATTTCCTGTCCACCAAAGTCCCATATATTTACCCTAAAAGGTTGTCCATTATCCATTGAAAAATTCCACCTAACTACATCAATTCCTTCAGTTGTGTCTTTTTCACTAGGTAGACAGCAATCAGGATTATTAATTTTTCTTGCAAGAGAGGTTTTACCAGATCCTCCCTCCCCTATAATTAGTAATTTTGCTTCATATAAATAGTCTTTTCCCTCTAAATTTATTTGACGGAAAAAATTTTTTATTTGGTGAATACCATTCTTAACGACCTCTAAAGGAGGAGATTCCATAGGATTTCCATTTAGTTCAAATGTTTTTATATTTTCCATCTTTAGTATTTGAGTAGATAATTCCCTAATTTCATTATTATTACGACTATCTTCAGTTGTTGAATCATTGCTAAATGAAACTACTTCCAATAACGGCATGTCATATATAAATTGGGGGACAACCTTTAATTTATTATTCCAAAGCAATAATGTTTTTATTTTTTTTAAATATGCCATCGATTCAGGCAAAACCTCGAGATTATTTCTATAAAGAATTAGACTCTCAAGATTACTTAACTGATAAATCTCATTTGGTATAAATGTCAATTGGTTATCCCCTAAATGTAGATACTTTAATTTACTTAAATTAAGTACTTCTAAAGGAAAATCTTTAAAGTGATTATTATCAAGTAATAGATTCTCCAAATTCCCTAGTTGTGTTATCCAATCAGGCAAAATTGATAGTTCACAGCAACCTAATCCTAGAAGTTTCAAGTTATTAAACCTTGAAATCCACTCTGGCAAAACCTCCAGTCTATTATAACTTATATCAAGTTGCTCTAATTCTACCATAGATTTCATAAAATCTGGAATACATTTTAACCCATTATTCTCCAGCGAAAGTGATCTTAATTTATGTAATTGCGATATAGCTTCTGGTATAGTAGATATTCTATTTGTGCTTAAATCTAGTTTTTCTAAGTTATTTAATCTATCTATATTTTGGGGCAATGTAGTTAATTTATTTTCCTCCAGATTAAGTGTATCTAAATTTTTCAACTTTAGTATAGAATCAGGGAATTTAGTTAATCCACATCTCCTCAAACTAAGTGATGTTAAATTTTCAAGGTTACCTAACCATTTAAATTCATCATTTAATTCATTTTGAAAACCTCCTATCTCAAGAACTCTTAAATTACTCATTAGACCTAAACATTTATGGATTTCATTTATATAATTGCTTTTTAATCTTAATTCAGTTAAATTTGATATATCTTTTATCCAAGGTGGTATATCATTAATTTTATTATTATTTAAATTTATCGCAGTTAGTTTTTTTAATTGAATTAGATAGTGTGGAATCTCAGAAAACCTGTTAAAACTCAAATCTATGGTTTTTAAATTAGATAGCTCAGATATTTCTTCTGGAATACTATCCAATAAATGACCACTTAGAATTAAAGACTCCAATTGTTTGCACTCAAAGACCCCTTTTGGTATATATTGAAATTTATATTCACCTGTCTTTTCTCTACTTAAATCTAATACCTTTTGATTATCTTTTTTTGCATAATTAATTATATTAACTACAGAATCAGGAATTTGAAAGAAATCATTATCTTCCTTTTCTATCACCTTTACTCTCCCCCTTGTTTACTTTTTTAGCTTAAAAAGTATTAATTAACCTAAATCCATAGTGCTTTTGCTCATGTTTCGGTTTTAATTAAATCTGTAATATCTATTGTTAAACTCATTGTACAATTAACATTATTAAATAATAATGTGGTTTTGTCCATATACTTCCTAAAAATTCATCAGAAGTTTTTAAGATTTCTAAAGAATATTTATAAATTATTGCATGTTAGTTATTGCGTATAAGGTAATTCGATATTTTTCTTTTTATGCTTAATACTTTCTGAATTGTTTATTTACACTAAAAATTTCGTTCTCCAATACTTTCAATTAAATGTAAATTAGTCCAATGATACAATATGGACAAGTCATACAATTACTTCTTATAACATGTGGTACTTAAAATTTAAATGCGTATACGCAGAACTCAAAAGTGTAATCATTTTGTACATTGACGACACTTTCTAAATTAAAATATTCAAAATCATAACTCCAACCTTATATACATGAACTTCTTATTATTAGCCTAATGGGTATATGGATAATTGGAAATTGGTTTTATTAGAAATACTTTATTTAATTCATAATTACAATATCAATTATTGCCCTTAATAAAATTATATATTTTATCACATAACTCTATTGCATCTTCACTTATATCACTTATGTTTTTTATATCTTGTATAGCACATTTACAAAATCTAACTTTTTGGTTAATAGTATTTCCACTTGCAAATTTTTTTCTTCTTTCGTAGATAAATGCTTTATCTTTTAACTTTTCTTCTTTTATTTTTTCTTCAATTTTTTCCTCGATAAACTTCCCTATATTTTTATCTCTATAATCTTCTATTGTAAATTCACTTTCTTGAAACAATGAACTATCTTTGTCTAATTCTCCTTTACACCTAGCATCTTTGAATTTATTAACAACGCTCTTTATAATATTGGGAGCTAATATATTTTCAATCTCTTTAGCTTTTAAGCAATAGAATCTATCCCCAAAATAATTCTCAAGAGATTTTAATCTTTCAGATTTTTTCTTTCCTTCATCTAAGTCATATCCATCACTATCCGCAATCAAAAATATTTTATTGCATATTCTATCATGCTTCATAGGTTTTTCTTCTACTTGATCATTATTAAGGAAATCCCAATGAGTTATATTTCCTCCTGAATATTCTAAAAATGAATAATGTAAATCTTCCGAATACATTTTTTCAATTTCCTTATTATGAATCTTTTCTTTCTGATATATTTCTAAATATTTTCTAATATATAATCTGTCTGTTATTCCTTCAACCCAAATTGTACAGTTAGATAAAAATATAGATGAATTATTTACTCCTAGTAATTCTAATACTGATATATCATCATTATTTACATTTTCTATATTAAATTTAGCATTTCTTTCAAACTCATCCCCATCATTTATTTTCTTACTAAATTTATATACTGATATATCATTTATATCTAAAGTTAAATCTAATAAATGGTTAGAATGTGATGTAATAAAATATTGATATGTATTAAAATCATTATCTAAAAATATCTCTATTACTTTTCTTTGTAATCCTGGATGTAAATATAATTCAGGCTCTTCAATGAAAAATAATACATCTTGTCCTTTGTTTGCAAATAAGTTAAATGTAAGTATTATTATAGATTGTATACCATCTCCAAGATCATAAATAGGTTGTTCTCTTTCTTCCCCTATTTTTGCAAACAATACATCTGATCCTATTTTAGGAATTAAGCTTATTATTTTTCCATCAAAAAAATTCTCTCCTAAAAATGTTTCAAATTCTTTTAAATGATTTCTATCTCTAAAATTACCACACAAAAGACCTAAAACTTCATTATATAAATTTTGTCCTGTAAAAACTTCTATATAATTTTCTTCTTTAAAATAATCATTTATTGTTCTTTTATGTAATATATCCTCTCCTTCTCCAAGCTTTCTTAATCCTCTTAATATTGGTATATAAATTCTTTTAAATTTCCTAGGTGCTAAAAATTTATCTAGCTCTTTTTCATTAAACTCTTTAATATATTTATCTTGAATAGAATTTAACTTTTCACATATTCCTTCTATATTAGGGTTTATTGACATACCTCTACTGGTTATATTATCTGTTTTATTAACTTTTCTTAAATTTTCCATTTTATTTAAAAATAACTCTTTATTCTTATTATTTTCTTCTATATATTCAATTTTATCTAAAGGCTCTTCTATATTTATATTACCTATTTCTGTAATGTTCGTACTTTTAAATACCTCTTCTATTTCTTTATTTAAACTTTCAACTAACTCATTATAATCATCTAGCTCTTTTATTCCCATATTGAATTTCAATTTTTTATCTAAATATATATTTCTTAACAACCTACTTTTTCCTGAATTATTACTCCCTATAAAAATACTAATTTTCGAAATATTTCTGATTACGTCTTCTTCTGAGTTAAATTTATAATTATTTAATTCTTCTTTAATTTTAATAGATTTTATATATGTCATAACCGCTCCCTCTTCTACTTCTTTATATTAACTTTAATTATATGATTTTCTTAATGTAATTGTTTTAATTTTACATATTATTCTCTATTTACACTACGATTAACCATTCGTCATCCTAAACTTCACTTAATTTTTAAGTACTTATTTGGGGTTATACCAACTTCCCATTATAGACATTATAAGAATCTCACAGCCACAACCTCAATACTTTTCTTTCCAAAAAGATAATAACAGTCGCTCTTATAATTCATATATCGCCACCCTTATTATACTACAAATTTTACAAATTAACCTTCATTTTCCCATAATATCTCCATTATTTTTACATTTCTTAAAATATCCTAATCATCTAGAACAATAGAATTAGATACAAATACTTTAGTGCCTAAAAAAGGACAAAGAAGTCCTTTTTCTAAGACTTCTTTGCCCTTTTACTCCAATACAATTATATTCTAATCACACTACTGATAGAAATTCACAGTTAAATCCTCAGCAACCGTAACAAATGCATGCCCCCTTATTTCGGCGGTATATAACCCTAAATACAGTTCATCTATATTTATATTTTCTTCACATTCCTAGTAACAACAACATCCACACCAGTTCCCAAAACATCCTCTATTACAACATCCCCAATTTTAACAGGAGCAATCACAACTACTTTATTAATCTCTTCCATACACTTAAAATTTAGTCCCTTTGGAATTGGTTTATTTGTTTTTACAGGTACTACAGCCAATTCTCCATTTTCAACTTTAACTGTTGAAGTTATTACTCTCACTGGATTTGTAACTTCATTTATTCCATATTCAATACCTCTAGGACAGCCATTTCCTGTTACACTTTTAGCTTCAGCATCTACTTTTAAATGACATCCTTTAGGACAAACTATACAAATTAATTCTTTTTCCATTTTATTCACCATCCTCCAATGATATTGTTATATCACCTTTAACTTTATCTAATAATACCTTACTTAAAACTACTTTTTCCATTTCAGATGGTGCTAAATGCGCTCTCTTAAATTTAGCTATAACTTCTTCACCTGATCTTACCACTAAAACTTTATCATGATAAATATTATTTACTCTCATAAATACAGTTAATTTATCTGGCACATCAGCTACGTTAAGTCTTTGTGGCACTGTATAATTAACATTTTTACCATTTATAATATTTACATATTTGTCTTTCTTAAGTTCTTCTTTTATGTATCTAGATACTGAAAGTCCTGCATGTTTTGATTCTTGAGTTACAAAATCAACTAAATCATGAACATGAACTACATTACCACATGCAAATATTCCATCTACTGATGTTTCCATACTTTCAGTAACAATTAAACCATTAGTTCTTTTATCACTTTCAATTCCAGCATTTGATGATAATTCATTTTCAGGAATTAACCCAACTGATAATAATAATGTATCTACATTAAATTCTTTTTCAGTACCTTTAATAGGTCTTCTATTTTCATCTACTTGTGCTATTACAACTTTTTCAAGTCTTTCTTTTCCAACTATATTTATTATTGTATGTGATAAATATAATGGAATATCATAATCATTTAGACATTGAACTATATTTCTATTTAATCCATTTGAATATGGACAAAGCTCAACAACTGCTTTAACCTTAGCACCTTCAAGGGTCATTCTTCTTGCCATTATAAGTCCAATATCTCCTGACCCAAGTATTAGAACTTCTTTTCCTGGCATATATCCTTCTACATTTATATATCTTTGAGCTGCTCCTGCACTAAATACTCCTGCTGGTCTGTCACCAGGTATGTTAATAGCTCCTCTGGTTCTTTCTCTACAACCCATTGCAAGAATTATAGCCTTAGCTTTAAGTTCCATATATCCTTCTTCTGTATTTATTGCATAAACTGTTTTATCTTTTCCTATTTCCAAAACCATAGTATCCAGTTTAACTTCAACATTAGTATCTTGTATCATTTCAATAAATCTATCAGCATATTCTGGACCTGTAAGTTCTTCTTTAAACGTATGAAGTCCAAAGCCATTATGAATACATTGATTTAATATTCCACCTAATTCCTTATCTCTTTCTATGATTAATATCTTTTTTATTCCATTATTATATGCTTCATGTGCTGCTGCAAGACCTGCTGGCCCTCCGCCTACTACTATTAATTCATAACTCATAACTAAACTTCTCCTTCTACTTTGATTTACCTACTAGAATATAAGAATTATCTTTTTCTAAAACAACACTTTCTAGTGGAATGTTATGTTCCCTTGCAATTATCTCTTGAACCTTTGGTCCACAGAAGCCACCTTGGCATCTTCCCATTCCTGGTCTGCATCTTCTTTTCACTCCATCTAGTGATAGTTCTCCAAAGCTTCTTTTTATTGCATCTACAATCTCACCTTCTGTTATGCTTTCACATCTGCATACCATTCTTCCATACTGTGGATTTTTCTTTATAACTTCAGCTTTTTCTTTTGCTGATAACTCCATAAAATGAATTTGTTCTCTCTTTGCTATGAAGTTTTCTTTCTTTTCTAAGGTGCAGCCTGCTTTATGTAATATCTCTACTACTGCCACAGCTACAGCTGGAGCTGAAGTTAAACCTGGTGATTTCATTCCTGCCACGTCGATAAATCCTTTAACTTCATCATTTTCTTCTATTATAAAATCATCTGTATCTGAAACAGCTCTAAGACCAGCAAAATTTCTTATACCTTCTCTAAAATTAATCTTCTTAGTTGTACGTATTGATGCATCACGTATTGCATCTAACCCATCTGCTAAAGTTCCTAGTTCTTCTTTGTCTTCTATATCTCTAGCATCAGGTCCAACAAGTAAATTTCCATGAACAGTTGGAGTAACTAAAACTCCTTTTCCAAGTTTAGATGGACATTGGAATATTGTATGGCTAACTACTTTTCCTTGATTTTTATCCATTACATAGTACTCACCACTTCTTGGAGTTATCTTAAAGCTTTCCTTGCAAATTAAATTATGAATATTATCTGCATAAAGTCCAGCAGCATTTATAACAAATTTAGTTTCAATAACTTGTCCATCACTAGTAGTAATTCTAAATATCTCATTCTTTTCTATTGAAACAACTTCTTTTTGTAATTGAACTTCTCCACCATTTAATACAGCATTTTCTGCTAATGCAATTGTATATTCAAAAGGTCCAACTATACCTCCTGTTGGTGCATATAATGCTCCTTTAATTTCTTCACTAAGATTTGGTTCTAATTCTAAAACCTCATCTCTATTTAAAATCTTTAAATTCTTTACTCCAAGCTTAGTTCCGTTTTCATAAAGAGCTTTTACTGTATTTAAGTCCTCGTCATTAAACGCTATAATTAATGATCCATTTCTTTTGAAAGGAACACTTAATTCTTTACATAAATCTTCAAACATTTCATTTCCTAGTACATTGTACTTTGCCGCAAGTGTACCTTCTTTAGGATCATATCCAGCATGAACTATTGCTGAATTAGCTTTACTAGACCCCATTGATACATCTCTTTCTTTTTCTAAAACAACTACTTTTAGATTGTATTTAGTTAGTTCTCTAAAGATAGAACTCCCTACAACCCCTGCTCCAATTATTGCTACATCATACATGTTACATCCTCCTTATTTTTGTGAATACGCAAAAAAGTCAAGCTAAAAACAAGGTGACAAATCACCATAGTTTTTATGCTTGACTCTAAATTCTCTAAGCATTTATATTCTATTTATGTTTATAGTATACCTTGTAAACATATACTTGTCCAGTATTTATTTATATTTATTTATATTTATTTTAAGTAAATACAGTTATTTTACTTATCAAGTATTCATTATGTAGATTTGATATAGAAAATAAAAAATCAGACAAAGAGGTGTGTTTACCTACTAGCATGCTATTAAGTGAACATTCGGATAAAGTATTATACCAAATCGGCTGGAATTTTGACTTATTATTTTTTAATTATGCCTTACAAAGTATTCTATAAAATAGTAGTTGACTCTTACCTAAGGTACGAATATATAATATAATTTAGGCACAATCAAAAAAATAACAAGTCCATCTGCCAGACCATTTTCCATCATACTGCGTCAGCAAAATGCCATAATAGGCTTGCTATGATGTCACTTTGCTTCCTTGCCTGAT
>Ga0302173_10000622_pt1 | contig 18913 bp, 19 predicted proteins | sample I_Fen_N3_1_FD_198785 | JGI IMG/M metagenome (GOLD analysis project Ga0302173, IMG submission 198785) | Peat permafrost microbial communities from Stordalen Mire near Abisko, Sweden - I_Fen_N3_1 | ecosystem: Environmental > Terrestrial > Soil > Wetlands > Permafrost | place: Sweden: Abisko... | reverse complement strand
TTAGCTTTTACACCCATAACAACTTCTATCCATCCTGCTGTAAGGCCATTGAATTTTTTGCCGTCAATAATTGGGTCTTGCTGTCCCCAATACGGATTTGGATTGTAAATTTTGTACGTATTTAATTGTTGACTAAATGTACTAAAACCTCCTCGCATACCAATTGTAATTAAGTTCTCCATATCGAGCCAGTTTTGGTATAAATTGTAATCAAAACCTCCTTTGATATAAGTTCCTGTTGCAGTCGAGTTTAATCTGTCGTCGTCTGTAGTTTTGTCTTCAAAACCAAGTTCAGCGGCCAAATAGTATTTTTTCGTCAAGCGAAAATCTCCTGTAAATTCAATTCCTTTGTAATCTTTGTCGTAAAAGCCACGAGTTAATTTGTACAAATCGACTCCAACACGAAGACCATAGCGATCAGTTTTGATACTATCTGGTTTTACTTCCTGAATTTCAGGTTTAGCGGTTTGAGTCTTCGGCTTTTGTTTTACAGTTTCTTTGGCTATTGTTGTCGTTGACGTTTCTTGAGCGTGACCCAAAAACATTGAGAACAATAGGCAAAAACTAAAAGTATACTTTAATATGTATGTCATTTTCATTGTCAATGTTATATTTTTGAACGATAACTCTCTGCATCCATAAACCGTCACCAGCCGGATCTGTTTGCTCAAAAGGAGATGATATTGGTGCAATAGTCGAAGTTGGATTTAACGTAAAAATAGTTTTAAAACCACAAGCTCTTGATACATATACATCGTTATGCGTATAATTAAATTTGATAATATCGGTGTTTACGGCAGCCGGATTAGGATTTGATGAGTCAAAAATAAAGCTATAGGTTGTGCTGTTTTCGTTAGTTTTTAACGGAATAGAAATTTTGTTACTATTTGCTAAGTACTTTCCAGTAGCAGTTCCAGTCGAATTAAAGATAATTCCATTAGTTTCACCTTCACCAACAACTTTTAAATTGGTTACATTTTTAGGTGTCGTTGGAGCAGTGATTTCATAAAATGCAATTACTAATCGTGGAGTTGTAGGTGTATTTGCATCGCAAATATCATCTTTCTCACAACTTGATAAACCAAAAGTAAAGACTAATAAAAGAGCTATTATTTTTTTCATTAATTTGTTATCTAAGTTCTAAAAGTACAACATTTTCGACGTGATGCGTTTGCGGAAACATATCAACAGGTCTAACGCGTGTTACTTTGTATTTTTCGTCCATTAAAGCTAAATCGCGTGCTTGTGTTGCTGAGTTACAACTTACGTAAACTACTTTTTTAGCCCCAATTTTTAGGATTTGATCAATAACAGCTGCATGCATTCCGTCTCTTGGTGGATCTGTAATAATAACATCCGGTTTTCCGTGTTGTGCAATGAAGCTTTCGTTAAAAACGACTTTCATGTCACCTACAAAAAACTCACAATTCGCAATATTATTGCGTTCTGCATTTGCTTTAGCGTCTAAAATGGCTTCAGGAACACTTTCTACACCAATTACTTTTTTGGCTTTTTTAGAAACAAATTGTGCAATAGTTCCTGTTCCTGTATATAAATCATAAACAATTTCATCTCCGGTAAGTCCTGCAAAATCGCGTGTTATTTTGTACAATTCGTATGCTTGATCAGAATTGGTTTGGTAAAAAGATTTAGCGTTGATACTAAATTTTAAACCTTCCATTTCTTCGAGGATATAATCTCTACCTTTATATAGCTTAATATCCTGATCGTAAATCGTATCGTTTTGTTTTGCGTTTACAACATATTGTAATGAAGTAATTTGAGGGAATTTCTCGTATAAATGATCTAAAACCAATTCGCGGTTCTTTTTATCATTTTCAAAAAACTGAATTAAAACCATAATTTCGCCTGTAGATGCAGTACGAATCATTAGCGTTCTAAGTAAACCAGAATGTTCTCTTGGATTAAAGAATGCTAAATTATGTTCATTTGCAAAATCTCTAATTTCATTTCTAATGGCATTTGAAGGATCTTCTTGTAAATGACATTTTTGAATGTCAAGAATTTTATCCCACATTTTTGGAATATGAAATCCCAAAGCATTTCTATTTCCTAAATCTTCGGTGCTTTCAATTTCTTTTTCTGTTAACCAACGGCTGTTAGAAAATGAGAATTCCATTTTATTTCTATAGAAAAACTTTTTCTCAGAACCCAAAATATCTTCGAATTCAGGAAGCTCAACTTTTCCTATACGTTGCAAATGATTTTTTACTTCGTTTTGTTTGTAATACAACTGTTGGCTGTATTTCATATTTTGCCATTTACATCCTCCACAAACTCCAAAATGATCGCAGATTGGTTCAATACGATGCTCTGATAATTCGTGAAATTTTACGGCTTTGCCTTCGTAATAGGCTTTTCTTTTCTTAAAAGTTTGTACGTCTACCACATCGCCAGGAACGACATTCGGAATAAAGATTACTTTTCCGTCAGGAGCCTTTGCTACTGATACTCCTTTTGCGCCAGCATCAAGAACTTGAATCTGGTGAAAGACAACTTTGTCTGTATTTTTTCTTCCCATAGCGCAAAAATAAGTGTTTATAAATTTAATTTTTAAAATATTTTATCAAATTCTTTAATTTGTTAGTTTAAATGAGTTTAAAAGTTAACTTTGTTTTTATCAATAGTCTCCAAAAGCTATATTTTTAACCTATAGTATTGTTGTTTTTTATGAAATTGTATCATAATCTTTCACAAATTAGCTTTTTAAAAAAAAGTTATGCCTTCAAGTTTTTGTTTGTTGCTTTTATAGGTATACACATTCCCTTGATTGGAATTTTGTTTTTTGTGCTTTATTACAATCATAGTGTTTCGCCTACTTCAATTTTGGTTTTCTCTTTGTTAATGACTTTGTTGGCAACTATAGTAACACTTTTAGTTTTAAATCAATTGATAAAACCCATTTCTATTGCTTCAAAAGCATTAGACGATTATAGAAATAGTAGAAAATTATCAATTTTGCCTACAGAATATAGTGACGAAGCGGGTTTGTTGTTATGTAATATTCAGGAATCAATTTTTGAGGCGGAAAGTTTTATAAATGAGAAACAGGATTTAATTTATATGCTTTCTCATGATTTGAAAAATTTTGCAGGAAATCCGCAAGGTTTGGCGAAATTGATTATAAGCGAAAATCCATCAGATTCCGTTCGTCAATTGGCGGAGTTAATTTGCGAATCGACTAATTTGCAATTTAGATATATTGAAAATTTCATCAAGTTATTGCAAGAGCAAGATAGAGTTGTAAAAGGAAATCAGGAATTAAGAACAGTGTCGTTTCCAAGTATTTTGCCTTTTATTAATGAGCAGTTAGAACAACGTTTAGAAGATAAGAATATAAAACTGAGTTTGAATATTGAGTTAACAGAAGCTAAACTTAGAATTGATGATGGTTTGTTGGTACAGGTTTTGGTAAATTTGATTAGCAATGCTATTAAATTCTCTTATTTTGATAGTGAAATCAAGGTTCGAATTTTCAACGAAGATTCTAAAGTAATTATTACTGTTGTAGATAGCGGAATTGGCTTTGATAAAGACCAGATTGATGAATTGTTTAAAAAATTCACTAAAATGAGCCGATTAGGAACTGCCAATGAATCCTCAACAGGAATTGGTTTGTATTTGTGTAAAAAGATAATCGAAAAAAATAATGGTAAACTTTCGGCTTCCAGCGAAGGGAAAAATAAAGGAGCTGAATTTAGAATTGAGTTTGAAGCTTAGATTTGTGCCTTTAAAAATAAAAAAAGTGAGTTTTGATTTCATCTGAAATTAAGCTCACTTTTTACATTTATGTTCTTTAATAAGCAAAATCATTTTGATAAAATGGTTTTGGTTTTCCTTTTACACATTCCACTCCAAATGGAGGTTTTATAATAGCGCAAGAGGATATAATATTCCATTTTTTGTCAAATGCAGTTTGTGCCTCGGTGTATGCTTTTACTTGTGCAAGAAAAGCCTCTTTGTCTATTTTTTTAGAGTAAATGATGTAGCTCGCAACACCTCCACATGATGTTGAGCCGAGAGCTGTAATCTCCCAATTATTAGAATCTGTGCAGGCTTCTGAATTTACTAAAGAACTTGTAATAATCTCCTGATACATTTTGTCCAGTTTTTTGGATTCATTTTCTTTAGGATCATCATCGTTGGTGCAAGAAGTAAATGCGAGGCAAATCGCAAATAATAAAAAACTTAATTTTTTCATGGTTAATGATTTTAAGATCAGTTAATTATTAGATGTGTTGATAAACAAATGGTTGCGTCAAAACAAACAAAATAAAAAACTTATAACCTCGAATCTCAGTACCTCTGTACCTTTTAAACTACCATAAATGATGAACTGAAGGTTTTATATATTCTTCGTAAATCGCGTTCATGGCCGAGATTTTCTCTAGAGTTAGTTCTGGCAAATCATAAACAGATAAGTTCGACAAAACATGATTCTTGGTAGATGCTCCGGGAATAATACAGCTAATATCTTCAAAGCTTAAAATCCATTGTAATGCAATTGGCGCAAGATTGGTTGCTTCAGGAAATAAAGTTTTTAGTTTTTCAACCGCTTTTAATCCTAATTCGTAGTCAATACCAGAAAAAGTTTCGCCTTTATCGAATGCATCTCCGTTTCGATTAAAATTGCGATGATCTTGTGCGTCAAAAATTGTTTTTGCATCAAATTTACCCGTTAAAAGTCCGCTTGCTAAAGGAACTCGGGCAATAATTCCGATATCTTTTTTTCTCGCTTCCGCGAAAAATAATTGAGAAGGACGCTGACGGAACAAATTAAAAATTATCTGTACCGTTGTTACATTCGAATATTCAATTGCTTTTAAAGCTTCTTCCACTTTTTCGACACTAACGCCTAGGTTCAAAATTTTTCCTTGATCTTTTAAACGATCAAACATTTCGAAAATCTCTGGACGATAAAAAACTTCTGTAGGAGGACAATGCAACTGAATTAAATCTAGTGTTTCTAATCCCATTCTTTTTAAACTGTCTTCAACAAACTTCTGAAGCACTTTTGGCTGATAGCCATCATTAACATGCGGATTAATATGACGACCACATTTTGTAGCCACATAAATACGCTCAGATCGCGAACGAACGACACGTCCAACGGCAGTTTCGCTTAAACCGTTTTCGTAGACATCGGCAGTATCAATAAAATTTACGCCATTGTCTATAGCAGTATTCAAAAGTTCGTCTGCAGTTTTATCATCAAAAGCAGATCCCCATTTTCCGCCAACTTGCCAAGTGCCAAGTGATATTTCGGATATATTAAAGTTTGTTTTTCCTAGTTTTCTGTAGTTCATTTTTTGAGATAATGAGTTGTTAAGTTTTTTTGATCGAAAAAGATTTCGATTTAATTTTCTTTTTATAAAAATTACTGTTGATTAGTTCATTGCTTAAGATTTCTTTTTTCGTTTCATCAGTAAGATCAAAAGGTCTGTAAATTAATGCTAATTGTTTAAAATTTATTTTATCATCGAAATAGATATCACTTTCAGTAATGTATTTAGTGTCGAAATTGAATTTTATAGTCGAAAAAGGTTTGCAAACAACGATATTTTCAGATGTTAATTTTGCAGTTTTTGTCATTATAGCAGGAGGTGATTCCTCAATAATAAAAGCATTATTAGGAAAGGTTTCGATCAGGTAAAAATGATTGAAGGTATTTGTGTTATCGCTTCCAACTCTTTCAACAGGAAGAGGTAAAGTTATTGTCGCTTTAGAATTGTTTTTCAATTCACAAAAAAGAACAAACTCTTTCGAGCCGTTTAAACGATATTCTTTGGCGTTTAAAATTCTAATTTCCTGTGCATTTATACCAATACAAAATAATGACAAGAGGGCAACGGCTAATTTTTTCATTTTTTTAGGCTGCAAAGAAGTAAAGTTTTTTTTAAAAGGTTTTAAGTTGGCAAGATTCTGAGGTTCTAGGTTTTTAATTCAATAAATTTATTATCTAAATCTTTTAAAAAAAACTTAGAACCTTAGCAACTCAGAGCCTTTCCTTAGTCAAATAAATCTGAAGACAAGTATCTATCGCCGCGGTCGCAAATAACCGCTACAATTACGCCTGATTCTAGTTGTTCGGCAATTTTTAAAGCTACGGCAACAGAGCCACCACTACTCATTCCTGCAAAAACACCTTCTTCCAGAGCTAGTCTCTTTGTCATTATTCGGGCTTCTTCTTCGCTTACATCAACAACAGTATCTACTTTTGAAGCGTCAAATATTTTGGGTAAATATTCTTTTGGCCATTTGCGGATTCCAGGAATTTGAGATCCATCGCTTGGCTGCGCACCTACGATTTGAATTGCAGGATTTTTTTCTTTTAAATAAGTCGAAGTTCCAATGATTGTTCCTGTAGTTCCCATTGCCGAAACAAAATGAGTTACAGTTCCGTCAGTGTCATTCCAGATTTCAGGACCAGTAGTTTTATAATGCGCTTTCCAGTTGTCATCGTTTGCAAATTGATTTAGCATCAAATAACCGCCTTCTGCGACTTTTTTGTCGGCATAGTCACGCGAACCAATAATTCCTTCGCTAGCGGGCGTTAAAATGACTGTAGCGCCATATGCTCGCATGGTTTGAGTTCTTTCTTTTGTAGAATCTTCCGGCAAGACCAATTCTATCTCTATTTGAAACAATTGAGCGATCATCGCAAGCGCAATTCCGGTATTCCCACTTGTGGCTTCAATTAGTTTATCACCTTTTTTAATTTCGCCTCTTTCAAGAGCCGAAGCAATCATGTTGTAAGCCGCTCTGTCTTTTACGCTACCACCCGGATTATTTCCTTCGAGTTTCAGTAAAAGTTTTACGTTTTTATTTTTAACCAAATTGACAGTTTCCATCAAAGGAGTGTTTCCAATTAGGTTTAGCAATTTCTGTGGACCCATTTTATTTTTTTTCTTTTATTTTAACTTCAGTTGTAGTGGTGTTCATGACAATAGAATCTTCGGGAATAGATTTGGTTACCCATGCATTTCCTCCAACGATACTATTTTTGCCAATAACTGTTGCGCCTCCCAAAATAGTAGCATTCGCATAAATGCAAACATTTTTTTCGACCGTTGGGTGACGTTTTGCATTTTTCATGTCTTTACTGACACTCAAAGCACCTAAAGTAACACCCTGATAAATTTTTACATGTTTTTCGATCACAGTCGTTTCTCCAATTACAATACCTGTAGCGTGATCTATAAAAAATGGCGATGCAATTTTGGCACCTGCATGAATATCGGTTCCGGTAATTCTATGTGCATACTCACTCATTAATCTTGAGAAAAGTAATAAATCAAGACAATACAATTCGTGACTTAACCTGTAAATCGCGATTGCATAAAATCCTGGATAACCTAAGTAAACTTCGTCAATACTATTTGAGGCAGGATCATTTTCTAAAATGTATTCGGCATCCTGATTTAGTTTTTCTAAAACACCCGGAAGTTTTTCCAGAAATCGATCCCAAATCGATTCGCATAAATTTTCGGGTTTTTTGCAGGCCAAGACAGCAATTTCTTTAAAGCATTTTTCAAGTTCATTGATACTTTCGTCAAGTGCAGCATTCGAATCAAAAAGAGTATAAAAAAGCTTCTCAGTAAAATTTTCAGTTTTGGTTTTGATTCCGTAATTTATGTTTGAATGGCTTTTTAAGGCTCTAATGTTTTGTATGATAGTTTCTTTTGTCACAATTATAAAATTGAGTGGATAATTTAAAACGTTAAAAGTAAGGTGTTTTTTGTAAATAAAGGCACGAATTTTATAAAGAAATTTTGTGTTGCAAATGCTATTTGTGATAAATAAAAGAATCATAAATACGATTATTTTATATGATTCTTAAGAAGTTAAATACGTAAATTAGCCAGTAAAAATTATAAAAATGAAAAACAATTCGACTTTTAAGAGTGCTATTTCTGATTTGGATTTTCCAGCAAGTGAGAAAATTTTCGGAAAATCAATACACGATCCCATTCTGGGCCTTATTATTAAAGATTATCCATCGTTTAATGAAACGGATTGTATTGCTGTTAAAGAGTTAAATGAATACCGACAAAAATACATTTCTAATTATTTGTCGACAGAAATAGGAGCGTTGTCTGATCTTGAAAAAAGTGTAATACTATCTTTAAAAGAAGATAAGTCGATTGTAACCACTGTTGAAGATGAACCCGAAACACGAAACTTAGGACAAAGGGTGGCAGATCAGGTTGCAGATTTTGGAGGAAGCTGGACTTTTATAATTTCTTTTTTAGCTTTTATCGTTGTCTGGATTGGTTCGAATGTATATATTTTGGTTAATAAAGGATTCGATCCATATCCGTTTATTTTGCTGAATTTGATTTTATCCTGTGTGGCTGCGTTGCAAGCTCCGGTAATTATGATGAGTCAAAATCGTCAGGAAGAAAAGGATAGAAGCAGAGCTAAAAAAGATTATATGATTAACCTAAAATCAGAATTAGAGATTAGAATGATTCATGATAAAATCGATCATTTAATTATGCATCAACAACAAGAATTAATCGAAATTCAAAAAGTTCAAATTGAAATGATGAACGATATTTTGAATCAAATCAAAAAATAAATTCTTACAAAATATCAACTATAAAAGTGTTTGTAATAATAACCGCCAAACATAAAAAGGAGATTTATTATACCAAAAAACCAAAGTAGTTTTTTATAGTTTTTAGATTTGTCTAAAAAATAAAAAGCCAAAATTACCAAAAATAAAAGCCAAGAATAGAGTGCCGGATACATCTTGAAAGCTGCTAAAAATTCGCCTTGAAAAAGTAAGAAAAAAGCACGTTGAAAACCGCACCCTAAACAGTCAAATCCAAAGAGCATTTTGAACGGGCAGGGGAGCATGAAATTTTCCAAATTCGAAGGTTTTATTTTATGCAATTTTACGAAAAAAAGATGGAGCTTGTTTCAAAGAGAAGGAACTACTAGTTTAAAGTTTTATACTTTTGAAATCTTAATACCTAATAAAAATGAAAGCGTTTAAAATTTTAATAATGATTCTTGCGATTTCGGTTGCGTTATATGAGCAGGTTTCAGCAGACAAAAATATCTACATAACAGTAATTGCAATTGTAGTTTTTATGTTTGGCATGATGCAGTTGAGTGCAAAAACACCAAGTAAAAATCAAGATAAAGAAGAGCAGGATGTTGACTAAAGGAGATAAGGTTTCGGTTTTAGACGAAGCTATAAACGGAACGGTGGTTTCAGTGAAAAACAATGAGGTTTTGATTGAAACGGAGGATGGATTCATGATGACATTTTTTGTCAATGAATTGCTTAAAATGCAAGAATCCAGTAATTTAATGAATTCTATTAAAAGAATTAATTTAGATGAGATTTCGAAGGAGAAAACAGAGCCAAAACCGCGAAGTTTTGTCAAAGAAAAGAAGGATAAGCGCGAAATTTCGGCTCCGGAATTTGATTTGCATATCGAAAAATTGGTTCCAAATAAACGAGGAATGTCTAATTATGATATTCTAACTTTACAAACTGAAACGGCAAAAAGACACATCGAATTTGCGATTAGGAATCGTATTCCGAAGATTGTTTTTATTCACGGTGTTGGTGAAGGAATTTTAAAAGCCGAACTGGATTTTTTATTAGGTCGCTACGACGGTGTAGATTTTCAGGACGCCAATTATCAAAAATATGGCTTAGGTGCAACAGAAGTTTACTTTAGGCAAAACACTAAATAAATGTATTTTTTTAGTCTAAAAAACATTGATTTTAGAGCATAAAAAAACGTCCGTTTTTCATTCTAATTTACTACTAAATTAGCTTAGAAAAACGGACGTTTTTTTGTAGGATTAAAAAGGGTTTTTTATCTCTCTTTAAATCGTGATTTTACTTGTGATTATAGTGTCGTTATAGCAGTTCCTAATAGAAAACTATTGCCAAGCTTAAAAGAGCTATTGCCTTTTCTTAATACTGCATTTACAAGAACAACTCTATGTCTGAAAACTTTTCCACTTACGTCTACAGTTGTTGTTACCTGTATAATTCCACTTACATTTGCTTCACCATCTTTTCCATACCAGCTGTCTGATACTGGAGGAGTTGATGGTGTTTTTTCAAGACAAAAATAATCTTCAGAGGTTTTGGGTGGTAAAGTACCGGCATAGGCTCTATAATAAACCTTATTCATTGTATTGTTTAAGTTGATCAAACTAGTTCTTTGAGTTCCTACAGGAGTAGTTTCATTTTTAATTAAAGAAGGGTCTAAATTCTCGATGGTAAGAGAAGATACGCCATTATCATTATAGATTTTTTTGTTGGTATCACAATAATTTGCATCCTCATCTATAAAATTTACAACCACAGGATTTACTGTTGTTTTGAGATCTCCAAAAGCAATTTCTGGCATTACTTGCTTGACATCGCCAGGTTTTAAAAATGTCACGTTTTTTAAATTAATACTATGAACATACCCCGTTACTTTACTACTTCCGGTAGTTTGATCTGTTTCTTCAACTTGTTTCGTTGCAATTTCGATTACTCCTGCAATTGCAAGCCATTCTTGCGTCACATTTGGTGTTTTTGGTGGTATTAAGTTACAAATATTAGCAGTTGCTACTGCACCATCGTATGCTCTGTATAAATAGCGATAAGTACCGTTTCCTCCTGTTTCGATATTGTAAATTACTGGAGCACCATCTAGTGTTGGATCATTTATAATACTTCCCGGAGGTAATTGTAATAATAAAGCTTCCTGAGGTTTAAGTTTATAAATTAAAGTATTAGTAGTCTGATCGCAAGTTTGCGGTGTAATGTTTTCAAAATCAACAGAATCTACTGTTAAATCACCATCATCGCAACCATTTAATAAAAGCGCTAATAATAGAAGGCTTGCATATTTTTTCATTGTAATTTTATTTGAGGTCAAAAATAGTGAAAAAATTGGCAAATGATATTCAAGATTAGACAATTGATATTTCTTAACTTTGCAGCAATGAAAAAAGTATACCTCGATAACGCATCTACAACAGCTATGCGCCCTGAAGTTATTCAGGAGATGACAAAAGTTATGACCGAAGATTTTGGTAATCCATCATCGACACACAGTTTTGGACGAAATGGAAAGACTATTTTAGAGCTTTCCAGAAAGAGTATTGCCAAGCATTTAAATTGTGCTGCGCAGGAGATTATTTTTACTTCTGGTGGTACTGAAGCTGACAATTGGATTCTTCGTTCTGCAGTTGAAGATCTTAAAATCGAACGCATAATTACAACAAAAATCGAGCATCATGCCGTTCTTCATACAGTTTTGGTTTTGGAAGCTGAGTACAATGTTCAGGTCGATTATGTAAAGATAAATCCTGACGGAAGTATAGATTTAACCCATTTGTCAAATTTATTGGCCGAGGAAAAAAAGACAATTGTGAGCTTAATGCATGTAAACAACGAAACCGGAACTATTTTAGATCTGGATAGAGTTGGGGTTATTTGCAAACAATATAACGTTTTATTTCATTCAGATACAGTTCAATCAGTTGGTAAAACCGAGATTGACCTGCAAAAAATACCTGTCGATTTTATGGTGGCAAGTGCGCATAAATTTCACGGACCAAAAGGAGTTGGATTTGCTTTTATTCGAAAAAACTCAGGTTTACAGCCTTTAATTTTTGGTGGAGAGCAAGAAAAAGGACTTCGTGCAGGTACCGAAGCTGTGCATCAAATTGCAGGAATGGCAAAAGCTTTGTCGATTTCTTATGAAAATTTGGAACTGGAACGAACTCAAATAACTGACATAAAAATGTATCTTGTTGATCAATTAGAGATTCATTTTCCAGGGTTTAGAATCAACGGTAAAAAAGACGATTTTTATAATATAATCAATATTATTTTACCTTTTTCTGAAGACAAAACCGCTATGCTTTTGTTTAGTTTAGATATGAAGGGAATTGCAGTTTCAAGAGGAAGTGCTTGCCAATCTGGAAGTGTAAAACCATCCCACGTTTTAAAAGAAATGCTTTCGGAGACAGATTTAAAATTGCCAAATCTCCGAATTTCATTTAGTCATTTTAACACCAAAGAAGATATTGATTACTTAATTGAATGCTTGAAAACGGTTTAGTTTTTTAGTTTAGAAGGTTCAGAGGTGCAAAGCGACAAAGGTTCATAGTTGAAATTCAGAATGTTTGATATGAAAATATCCTTCGACTTCGCTCACGATGACATTGTAGATCTGTCAGACTGAGCTAAGTCGAAGTCAATTATTTTCTAATAACTCTTACTTGCGAATCATTGGTTAATTTGATGATTGTCGAAGGTTTTCCGGCAACTCTATCGTGATATAAATTAACCACGTAATCTACACCTTTAACTATTTCAGGATTAATATCTTTAAAAGCAATTGGTGTAGGTTGCCCTGAAATATTAGCCGATGTTGAAACCAATGGTTTTTTCATGCGCTCTAATAATTTAAAACAAAAAGGTTCTTTTACTATTCGAATTCCTAGTGAATTATCGGCAGCAATAATATTTGCAGCAACATTTCTTGGTTCGTCCAGAATTAAAGTGGTTGGTTTTTCGGATAGATCCAAGATTTGCCAAGCTACTTCGGGAATGTTTTTAAATACATTATACATCATTTTTTCCCCGTTCATCAGCACAATCATACTTTGTGTTTCAGCACGTTGTTTTAGTTTGTATATTTTGGCAACAGCTTCTGGATTTGTAGCATCGCAACCAATTCCCCAAACGGTATCAGTAGGATAAAGAATGATTCCTCCATCTTTTATCACTTCGTATGCTTTTAATATTTCTTCAGTAATCATAAAATTTTATATATAACAGTAGTTGCAAATATACGGATTATCATTTTTGCAATATTTAATCATTTATAAATAAAAGAGGATACTCCTTGATTTTATATTGATGATGCAGCACATATAAGTTTAATAATCGCTCAGATATGAATCCAAAAATTCGTTTTTGGTAATCATCTTCCGGAAGTGTAATATTTTTTTGTAATTCAAATAATACATCAAAAAGCCAAGAATGGTATTCATCCCATATTTTTTTAGATGTAATCATCATATTACATTCGTAAAACTTATTGTTGTTGTCAAGGTATTTTGTGATACTCTTTTGGTATTCTGGATACTTTTGAATGATAATTTCTTTTGTTTTATCCCAATCAGATTTACGATGAAAAAGCTCGTAATCTTCTGTTATTGTAATCTTCATTTTTCTTGCTCTGGGCATAATAATATCATATAATTTTAAATCATTGGTTATTATTCTTTTATGCTCTTCGGTAGAAGTTGTTGCGATTTTATGTTTTTTGAAATTTACTGCCGAAATTCTTTTTTGAGTAGAAGGTTTTAGACTTAGTTTATTGGGAAAAAAATTGAAATATCTCCTATAATGACATAAACCAATATAGCTGTCGTCATTTAGATTTTTCCAAAGCCAGTAACAAGCTGTAAGTTCACAAAAATTATCGTTTTGCGATGCAATATTATCAAGTGTATTATCTTGATAAATACCTTCAAAAATAATTGGATTTACACCACTATTTACTTGAAAAGATTGGTATAAATCGTTGTTTAAGTAAGGAATAGGCTTGTGAGTGATATTAAATATTTTCATTTATTAAAGTATTAAGATAATTCTTTTTTAGCTGAAGTTAGGGCAGAAGCGATGACTTGGTGCATGTCATAATATTTGTATTCAGATAATCTTCCTCCAAAAATTACATTTTCTTCTTGTAGAGATAATTTCTTGTATTCTTCAAACAAAGCTTGATTTTTAGCATCATTTATCGGGTAAAAGGCTTCTTTGTTAATATCCCATTCCTGAGGATATTCTTTTGTAATTACAGTTTTAGGTTGTTTGCCAAATTCAAAATGTTTGTGTTCGATAATTCTGGTAAAATCATACTCGGCATCATTGTAATTAACGACAGCATTTCCTTGAAAATTATCGGTATCCAAAACTTCATTGATAAAATTAAGAGATCTGTATTCTAAAATTCCCAATTTATAACCGTAAAACTCATCGATTTTACCCGTAAAAACTATTTTTTTAGCCTGCTTGTCAAAATTTTCTTTATCTGAAAAATAATCGACATCAGTTTGAACATCAATACCTTTTAATAAACCATCAATTAATTTATTATATCCACCAATAGGAATTCCCTGATATTTATCGTTAAAATAATTATTGTCAAATGTAAAACGAACCGGCAACCTCTTTATGATAAAAGCAGGTAATTCGGTTGCTTTTCTACCCCATTGTTTTTCAGTATATTCCTTAATGAAATTCTCGTAAATATCTTTTCCAACAAGGCTTAAAGCTTGTTCTTCAATATTTTTTGGATCTTTTACACCATAAAGTAAAATTTGCTCTTCTATTTTTGCTTTTGCCTCTTTTGGAGTTATCGTTCCCCAAAGCTGATAAAACGTATTCATATTGAATGGCAAGTTATAAAGCTTATTTTTAGAATAAGCAAGTGGAGAATTTACATAATTGTTAAATTCTACAAACTGATTTACGTAATCCCAAAGACCTTTATCATTGGTATGAAAAATGTGAGCACCATATTTATGCACATTTATTCCTTCGGTATTTTCGCAATAAACATTGCCGCCAGTATGATTTCTTTTATCCAAAACAAGACATTTTTTTCCTGCTTTTGTCGCTTCATGTGCAAAAACTGCTCCGTACAGTCCTGAACCTACTATTAAATAATCGTAATTACTCATGTTGAAGTTTTAATTTTTTGATTTCAATAAAATAGTAACTGCTTTTCATAGTGCCTAAAAGATATTTTTAAATTAGTGGTATTAAGATTATTCTTTTTCTTTTGTGAGGAATAATCACGTATAAATTTATGGTGCAATGTTATAATAAAATTATTTAGTTTTAATATTAAGTTTAGAAAATCATCGAATTATTTTAGACTCAAAAAAAAGAGTTAATTTGATTTATCTTTAAAAATATTGATTGTTTTTTTCTTCAATAAAAAACAAATTAAAACAAATTCAAACATTATCGATGACGATTTTTGAAAGAAATAATAAAAATATTTCCTTTTTCGGGAAGATAATTTCAGTTATCAATTGCTTTTTTTTTACTTTAATTATTTAAAACCATTAAAAATAGTATTATTTGTAGGTTTTTTGCTATGATTTTTTTTTAAGTAATTTTTAAGCTAAATTTTTAAGATATAATCATTTACAATCTAAAAATAAATTACATTCGCATCATAAAAAGTCATTTTGGAAATATGCGCTTAGTACATTTTACTGCTTCGAAAGTCTGGAGGGGACACGAGCAAATGATAATAGATATTTTTGAAACTTTTCAGGACAATAATTTGGTAAAAGATCAGTTGATCATTTGCCCAAAAGATTCTGAAATTTTTAAAATTGCTATTAAAAAAAACATAAAAGTTTTAGGTTTAGATTTTAAATCTGAATACAGTCTTAGCTTTGCTAAAAATTTTAAGAAGGAAGTTGAAAAATTTCAGTCGGATATCTTATTTCTGCATAATAGTAAATCTCATACTATTGCAGTTTTGGCGTCAATATTTTTTGGTTTAAATGTTCCCATGGTTCTTTTTAGAACTTTAATTAAAAATGTTGGAACCAATTTTTTCAGGAAATATAAATACAATCACAAATCAATTAAAAAAATTGTTTGTATCTCTGATCCCGTTGCCGATATTCTTAAATTATCAGTTAAAGATCATGCAAAGCTTACAGTTATTGGAAGTGTTGTAGATACTGATAGATTTATAAATAACCCTAAAAAAGGTTTTCTCCATGAGGAATTTAATATTCCGCAGGATTATAAAATAGTTGGAAATGTTTCAGCCTTTTGTAAAGTAAAAGATCACATTACCTGGGTAAATACAGTAGAAGAGTTATTTAAAAGAGGACTTAAAGCAAAATATGTTTTAATTGGCGAAGGATCTCTGGAACAGGATATTAAAGATTATGCTCGTTTGAAAGGTTTGGAAAATGAAATTATTTTTGCAGGTTTTAGGAAAGACGTAAATAAATGTCTTCCTGAGTTTGATTTATTTTTATTTACCTCAAAAAATGAAGCCACTGGCGGTGTAATTCTTGAGAGTTATGCTTGTAAAGTGCCGGTTGTAGCTGCAAAAGCAGGAGGAATACCAACAGTTTTAATAGATAATGAAACGGGTTTACTGGCCGAAGTTGGAAATTCGTTTGATTTTGCAAACAAAGTCGAAGCACTTATAGATGATAACTTACTTAGAGATAAATTTATCGATAATGGTTATGAGTTTTTAATGAGTACTTCAACCCGCATAATTATTGCGACGAAGATTTCTAATGTTGCAAATGAGGTTGTTGTTAATAATGCATTTTAAAAAATACTTATGTTTTATATTGTTTTAGTTCTATTGATTGTTTTATTTGCTTTTTTGATTGTGCTAAATGTTCAGTTCAAATTGTTTTATTCGCCTAATAAAAAATTAAGAATTTTAGAATATCATTCTATTTCTACCAATGGTTTCGAAGATCAAATAACAATTAAGAAAGAAAACATTATTGAACAGTTTGAATATTTAAAAAAGAACAATTACAAGACTTTTTGGTTGTCGGAAATTGATGAACTAAAAAGTAAAAGCCAGCCTTTACCCGAAAAATCAGTAGTTCTTACTTTCGATGATGGATTTTTGGACAATTATACAGAGTTGTATCCTTTGTTAAAACAGTATAATTTTAAGGCAGTTTGTTTTATGGTTTTGGGAAAAATTGGCCAGAGAATTGATTGGGGTGGAAAATTTATCAATAAAAATGATAATATGCAGTTGATGAATAAAGAGCAATTATTGGCTATTTCATCTCATATCGAATTGGGTTACCATACCTTTAAGCACGATAATTATGCTCATTTATCTCTAGAAGAAATTGAAAAAGACTTGCAGCTTTGCCAAGAGGTAATTGCAAAAGAAGATCTAAAAGTTTTTCCTGCTTTAGCATATACTTACGGAGGTTATTATAGAAAAAAAGGTCCAAAACAAGAGCAGTTTTTTGAGTTGCTTAAAAAATACGGTATCAAGTACGGTCTTAGAATTGGAAATAGAATCAATATATTTCCAATGAAAGATGTCTATAAAGTGCAACGTATTGATATTAGAGGAAAAGATTCATTTAATACTTTTAAAAAGAAAGTTTTACTTGGTCGACGTAAATTGTTTTAGGAATAAGTCCATTGTTGTTCTTAGATATGCTTTTTCTTGAGATATAATTTTATGTAAATATAAATGTAGTATTAAACTGTCGTATTTAGAAAAAAAATAATGGCTTTAATTTTCTTTTTTTTATTTTCGAGAGAGTGTAATCGATTGTAATTCAGTTTGTTTTTTAAATTTAAGAAAAAACTTTTTTTTAAACATTGTTTTTCGTGGGAAAATATTGATATAATCATTGTTTTATTAGTGTAAAACTTTAGTTTTGTTATTAATTATTAAGTTTAATCCTAAATAAAAGAAAAAAAATGAAAAAAAATTTACTATGTTTATTTGTGTTAGGTTCATTATTATCGTGCAGTGCTGACCAAGAAGTTTTATCTTCTGAGATGAACAGAACTAATAAAAGTAATAATCTTAATACTATTATGAAATTTACATACAATGGAAAATCATATTCATCTTCTTATGAAGTTAAAAATGATTCAATAACTGTACTTAGCGATAATGTAGCAAATAATATTTATCAAAAAATACAAGAATTACCTGAATTGGCAACTTACATAAATGCAGATAAAAGCCTTCAATTTTTTAATAATTATAAGGATTTACAAAAAGCGTTAAATCTAAGTAGTGAAAATGTCTCTGTAAAATCAAAAACAGGAAAATTGGCATCTGGAATTCAAACAGGTGAGATTACCTTTTATGAGAACAAGCTAAAAGGTGGTGCGGCGGTAAAATTTCCTGTATTTGACGATGGTATAAGTGTGGAAAGTCTTGATACATATAATTTCAATGATAAGGCAAGTTCGTTATATATTGTGGTAAATGAATATAATACTTATACTTTAACTTTATTTAGAGATCATGCATATGGTGGAAGATCAGTAAGTTTTTTAGTGCCATTGATGATTGATATGCCTGGTTTTGATAAAACATGGAATGACGAACTTACTTCCTTTAAAGTTACGAGAAATAACTAGTTTATATTTAAGTAAACTCGGTTAACAATCCATTAGAAATGCCTGTTTTTAGTTAAAGCGGGCATTTCTTTTTTGATATCTAAAACTTACTAATATTGTTGGGTTATGTGTAATAAGCTAGAACTGTTTATAAGCTATTCAATTTTAGATATTAATTAAATACTAGAGTTCTGCTTAGATAATATCATACTACTTTTTAAAAACAACACTATCGCTCCAACCTTCTAAAGTATATTTTTTGTAAACTGATTCAGGAATTTTTTCATAATCATTTTCGAAAAAAGAAGTAGGTATAACAGGATTTTTTTCGTCGATTATAAGGATATTATTTGGGTTGTAAAAATCGTAATCCTTTATACTTTTATTAGTGGTGATCAGTTTTTTTCCTAAACCAAGACTTTCAAAAACTCTAAAAGTTAAACCCGTTTGACCAACTCTATTGATATCTAATAATACTTTTGAGCGATTAATGTAGCTGTTAACTTCAGATAAAGACATATGTTTGTCTATATAAGTAACATTGTCATTAGTAGGTTTATGATTTTTGTCGTAAACAATAAATTTATGATTTACTTTTTTTGCTTCCAATTCTTTTACCACACGCATTAAAATTGGTAATCGTCTGTCAATTGAACTAATATTAAAAACATCATATTCAAAATCAGTATTTGTATTTGCAGTTGTATTTGAAGAATTGTAAATCCAGTTTGGAGCAAATTT
>Ga0302173_10000621_pt1 | contig 18927 bp, 15 predicted proteins | sample I_Fen_N3_1_FD_198785 | JGI IMG/M metagenome (GOLD analysis project Ga0302173, IMG submission 198785) | Peat permafrost microbial communities from Stordalen Mire near Abisko, Sweden - I_Fen_N3_1 | ecosystem: Environmental > Terrestrial > Soil > Wetlands > Permafrost | place: Sweden: Abisko... | reverse complement strand
TCGAGACCGATTGATGCAAGGACTGCTCCCAACATCATTAGTAAAAATCGATTAATTGTAGAAACTATATGAATATATTTATTTGTTATTTTCATCTAAAATTTCCTTTCACTTTCATTTTATAGAATTCGCTATTATTTTATTGTGATTTGTTCTATAGAACGAATGGCGCCAGTGGTGGAAACTCTATATAATTCATCTGGCTTATTAAAATATTGGAAGAACGTATAGTTAGAAGTACATTGAAGGTTATTAAAATTACCACTTACTATGAGCTCTAGATTTGAACCATCAATATTCATTCTAAATAATCCAGCATCGTCTCCATCTTTTAGAAAGAACATCTTATTTCCATATATATTATAGTTGATACAATGGCCAGATGTCAAAAGTTCAATAGTATCGTTTGCAGTATTCCGTCTAACAAGTGAGGATCCTTTATCTAGATCAATATAATATAGATATGTTCCTTGCATATCGGCTAGGCTTGTATTTCCGGTATAATATGATGAAATGGAATTTGTTTTAGTATCTAGCGTATAGATGTTATGGTCGTTTTTGACGCTTGAAAAATATAGTTTGCCATCGTAATAACTGGAAGGATTATAATCCACTTTTGAGATTAGCTTATCATCTGAGTTATTAATTTTGATTCGGTAAAGAGTTGAGGCGGTCTTTTTGTCATTATGTTGGTAGTATATATAATTTCCACAAAGACTTATACTACTTGAAATATTATCATATAATGAAACTATTTTTGTACCATCTAGATTACATCTAAATACGCCTGAGAGATCACTACTCAATACAGCATTGGCAGCTTTTCCAATTGCGTTATTTTTAACATAATAAATATAGTTTCCATGAACATTAATAGAACTTATGCGGTCATCAATTAACTTCTTTGGATTTGAACAGTCAGAATTCATCGAATAAAGTTTGTTACCATCATAAGGATTAGAAAAATACAAAATCCCATTATCTTCGCAAAAAGTTCCTCCATTGTTAAGGTTACCAGCGGTGTTGCCAGTTACATTATTGTCATTGTACTGCATTCTTGTTTTTATTTGAAAATATATAACAAGTCCAATTATTACAAGTGATAAAAAAATTAATATATATGTATTTCTTTTTTTCATTGTTTACACCCCATATTAGTTATAATATATATGAAATAACATTAAAATTATGTGTTATTATAGCATATTTTATAGTGTTATAATAGTATAAATATGTTATACTATTTCAAACTTAAGGATATATTTGCATTATTTATAGTATTACAAGTTATAAAAAGAAATATACGAGGGGTACATCTTATGCTAGATTTAAATGAAATAAGAAAACAGATCGATGAAATTGATAAACAGATAGTTTCACTATATGAAGAAAGAATGCAGCTTTGCACAGATGTTGCAAATTATAAAATAGAGACAGGCAAAAAAATCCTTGATACTTCACGTGAAGAATCAAAGCTAAAGGCCATAGAAGCAATGGTTAAGGATGAAACAAATAAACATGGTGTTAACGAATTATTTACTCAAATTATGGCGATGAGTCGTAAAATGCAGTACAGATTGATGGAGCTTAATGGATTAACGCTTCGCCAACCATGTGAAATTATAGATAAAATTGATAAAAACCATTGCAAGGTTGTCTATCAGGGAGTCCCAGGTGCATATGCCTATATTGCTATGAAACGTTTTTTTGGTGAAAATGTGAATTATATTCAAGTTGATTCTTGGCGTGAAGTTATGGAATCAGTTAAGAATGGTGAAGCAGAATTCGCAGTTATTCCAATCGAAAATTCTACTACAGGTACTGTTGCAAAAGTATATGATTTACTGCAAGAATATAATAACTATATAATTGCAGAAACATATGTAAAAGTAGAGCATGCGTTACTTGGATTACCAGAAACTGATATGAATAATATTACAAGGGTATATTCACATCCACAAGGGTTGCTACAATGTGAAAAATATCTTGAGAGTCACAAAGATTGGCAACAAATTGGACAACCCAATACGGCTGGAAGTGCGAAAAAGATATTAGAAGATATGAATCCTACGCATGTTGCAATTGCCAGTAAAGAAGCAGCACAATGCTATGGACTGAAAGTCCTTGCTAAAAATATAAACGATGAGGATGATAATACAACCAGATTTGTTATTATTACAAATAAGAGAATCTTTGTAAAAGGCGCAAAAAAGATGAGCATCTGTTTTGAGACGAATGATGAAGCTGGAACTTTGTATAATCTTATGAGCCATATTATTTATAATGGCCTTAATATGACGAAGATAGAGTCAAGACCTATTGAAGGAAGAGCCTGGGAATTCCGTTTCTTTGTTGACTTCATGGGTAATATTGATGATCTTGCGGTTAAGAATGCACTAAGAGGGATAGAAGAGGAAGCCAATTCCATAAAGTTGCTTGGGAATTATTGAGTTAGGAAGGACCAAAATCATTACTTTTTCATTACTGAATCATCTCCTTGTATGAAAGTTACTAATGGATTCACTGTGTGCTAAGGGCGAAGAAAGGAAGTTCTAAACTCCTCACTTCGTTCGTCAGACAGTAGAACTTCCTTTCTTGACGCACACAATGAATCCATAAGTAACTTTGGCATACCGTCAAATGATTCGGTAACGAAAAAGTAATGATTTTGGCGTTGCTTCGAACTGAAATAAAGGTGGCGCAATGACGGGAGAAGCAAAAGATAAGAAGCAAAAGATAAGAAGCAAAAGATAAGAAGTAAAGATAAGAAGTAAAGAATAAGAAGTAGAAGCGCGTTAGAGTCGTTGTAGAAGCTGAAGGTAGTGAGTGCGGCGACGGGATTGTAGGGACTGAGGATAATAGGTGCCGAAAGTTCGGTATCGGAGGGAGTTTGTATGGCAATTACATTGTTTGCAGCGGTTAGCGTTGGCTCATATGAGTTGGAAATGAAAATTTTTGAAATATCAATTAAGAATGGGATTAATGAAGTTGACAGAATTAGCCATATTATTGAGTTGGGGCGAGAAACTTATAATTTTGAGAAGATAAGTTCTGAATTAGTGGATGAGTTATGTGATGTTTTATATGATTTCAGTCAGATTATGAAATCTTACGATATTAAGGCATATAGAGCATGTGCAACAAGTGCAATAAGAGAAGCGGTTAATGCGCAAAATATTATCGATAGAATCAAGGTAAGAACAGGTCTTGATGTTGATGTTTTATCAAACTCAGAGCAAAGATACATAAGTTATAAAGCATTTGCAATCAACGAAAAGAATTTTGATAAAATTATCGAAAATGGGACTTTATTGATTGATATGGGTGCGGGTAGTGCACAGGTTACTTTGTTTGACAAGGGATCTTTGATTACGACTCAAAATATTCGATTAGGTGCGCTAAGAATTCGAGAGATGCTTGCGAAGCTTGCTACGAATGCAGCAAATTACCGAGAAATCATTGAAGAATATATAGATAATGATATTGAAACGCTATATAAGATATTTATGAAGGATAGAACGATAATTAATATTATTGGTACTGGGGAAAATAGTACTTATATATGTCTTACTCAAAAAGCGGCCGAAAATGGGCTGAAAAAGAAAGAATGTATTACAAAAGAAGAATTCTACAATTTGTATGAAATGATTCTTAATAATACAGAGGAGCAGCTTGCAGATTTATTAAATGTTCCACAAGTGCAAGCGAGTTTGATTATACCTAGTGTTATGTTGTTTCGAAGGATATTTCATTTTACGCATGCCGTTAATTTATGGATGCCAAATGTAAAGCTTGGAGATGGTTTAGCAGTTGAGTATGCACAAAAGAATAAATTAATAAAGCCAAGTCATGATTTCATGGAGGATATCCTTTCCGCAGCTCGTGAGATTTCAATTAGATATGAGTGTAATATGGAACATACATTATTTGTTGAGGAAAATGCACTTAAGATATTTGATGCAATGAAGAAGTACCATGGACTAAGTAAAAGGGAAAGATTGATACTACAGATATCTTCAATACTTCATGATTGCGGAAAATATGTTAGTTTGATAAATCCAGCGGAGGCTGCTTATGATATTATTATGTCAACAGAGATTATTGGATTATCTCATGCGGAGCGCGATATTGTTGCTCATATTGTAAAATACAATACACTGGATTTTGATTACAGAAGCGATATTTCAGATGGTAAATATAAGAATATGTATATTACAGTAACGAAGCTGATGTCAATTCTACGTGTGGCGAATGCGCTAGATAGAAGCCATAAGCAGAAGATGACGAATACAAAAATGTATATAGAAGAAAAACAATTAACAATTTCAACAGATACTTATGATGACATAACCTTGGAGAAAGGATTATTTGATGAGAAAGCGACTTTCTTTGAAGAGGTTTATGGGATTAGCATTATAATAAAGCAGAGGAAAAAGTAAGGAGGGGATAAAATATGGATTTACCAATTAGTGAAAATTATTTTAACAGAGAATTAAGTTGGATGCAGTTCAATTTCAGAGTCTTAAGTGAAGCAAGAGACAAAAGTATTCCGTTATTTGAAAGGTTAAAGTTTTTAAGCATTACAGCCTCTAATCTTGATGAATTTGTAATGATACGTGTTGCATCACTCAAAGATATGGTTTCTGCCGGATATGAAAAAAAAGATATTGCAGGGATGACACCTTCTATTCAATTAGAGAAAATTAATGAGTTCGAGCATGAATTAGTATCACTTCAGTACTCAACGTTAAATCATATTTTGATACCACATTTAGCACAAAAAGACATTAATATAGTATCTGATTTCAACAAATTAAATGATAAACAAAGGGAATTTGTGGATAAATATTTTGAAAATGAAGTTTATCCAGTATTAACACCAATGGCATTTGATTCTTCAAGACCATTTCCATTAATACGAAACAAGACACTTAATATTGCGTCATTGTTACAGAAAAAAAATGGCGAGAAGGATTTGGATTTTGCAACTGTTCAGGTACCATCAGTACTTCCAAGAATCATTCAAATACCTAGTGAAAACGGAATAACAGTAATTCTTTTAGAACAAGTGATTGAAAAAAATATTCAAAAGTTATTCTTGAATTATAATGTTATAACCTCTTATCCATATAGAATTATGAGAAATGCTGATTTCGAAATTGATGAAGAAGATGTTGCTGATCTTTTGCAGGAAATTCAAAAACAGATTAAGAAAAGACAGTGGGGAGAGGCAATCAAGCTAGAAGTCGAAGAAAAGATAGACAAAAGATTACTAAAGATGCTAAAAAAGAATTTGAAAATCGAAGATAAAGATATTTACTATATTAATGGTCCCCTAGATTTGACATTTCTAATGAAAGTATATTCCATTGAAGGTTTTGACCAATTAAAGAGTCCAAAATATGTACCACAGATGGTAAGTGCATTAAGCAACGATGAAGATATATTTACACAAATTAGAAATGGCGATATTCTTTTACATCACCCTTATGAATCATTTGAACCAGTTGTTGACTTTATAAAGAAAGCTGCAAATGATCCACAAGTGTTAGCAATCAAGCAGACCTTATATAGAGTTAGTGGGCATTCACAGATTATTGCGTCATTAGCAGAAGCGGCTGATCGAGGTAAACAGGTTACCGTTTTAGTGGAATTGAAGGCTAGATTTGATGAGGAAAATAATATTATATGGGCGAAAAAGTTGGAAAAGGCAGGCTGCCATGTAATATATGGACTGATGGGACTGAAAACGCATTGTAAGATAACACTTGTAGTTAGAAGAGAAGAAGAAGGAATAAAACGTTACGTTCATCTAGGAACTGGTAATTATAATGATTCCACTGCTAAGCTATATACTGATTTTGGATTATTAACTTGTTCGAATCAGATTGGGGAAGATGCTACTGCAGTATTTAATATGATATCAGGATATTCAGAACCTTTGAAATGGAACAAATTAGCGTTAGCGCCTATTTGGCTTAGGGATAAGTTCTTGTATCTGATTGACAGAGAGATAAAGATTGCAACGGAAGGAAAATCTGCACATATCATAATTAAGATGAATTCACTTAGCGATAAACGATTGATTGATGAATTATATAAGGCATCTTGTGCAGGAGTAAAGATTGATCTAATTGTAAGAGGGATTTGCTGCCTTATTCCTGGTGTAATTGGACTGAGCGAAAATATAACCGTACGTTCCATTATAGGTAATTTCTTAGAGCATGCAAGGATGTTCTATTTCGAAAATGGTGGTTATAATGAAATCTATTTAGGAAGTGCTGATTGGATGCCAAGAAATCTTGATAAACGAGTTGAAATTATTTTTCCAATAGAAGATCAAAATCTTAAAAAAGAAGTATTACATGTTTTAGAAGTACAACTTAGTGATAATGAGAAAAGCCATATACTTCAATCCGACGGCTCATATGAAAAAATTGATAGAAGAGGTCGAAAAGAAGTGATTAATGCACAAGAAATATTCTGTGCAGAGGCAATTGCTAGGAATAATCCGGAGGATTCAAAAAAAAGAACAAGAAGGTTTATCCCAAGGGAAAATGTGAAAAACGAATAACTTTGGACTAGAAAAAATCTAAAGGTTAGCGGCTTTTTTTATGTTGTCAAGTACTTCATATGGAACACAAAGGTGACCGCGACCGGTTCCTAGGTTAAGATAAGGTTTATTAGTACCGTGAAAATCGGAGCCACCTGATATAATTAGGTGGTTTTCTTTTGCTAATTTTTTGATTTGGATTTCTTCACCAATCGAGTGGGTAGAATATATTGCCTCAATTCCCTTTAAACCTGCTTTACAAAGATATTTAAGCAATTTATTCATTTCAAAATTTCCTAAATGATAAAGCGTAGGATGCGCAAGTATAGGAACACCATGCGCTGCAAGAATAAGTTGTATTGTCTCTTCAGGCGTTAGCTTCTCTCTGGCCATGAAGCATGGACCATTTTCACCAATATAGCGATCAAATGCCTCGCTTCGGCTCTTGATATATCCCTTTGCTAAAAGATAGTCAGCAAAATGAGCTCTTGTAATAACAGCGTTGCCGTAAAGTTGTTTCATTTCATCAAATGATATTTTAATACCTATCTCTTTAAATTTCTCTATAATCTTTAAATTACGATCATTTCTTATATCTCGCAGATGTCCTAATTCGTCATTAAAAGCTTTATCTTTATAGTCAATATATAATCCGACGATGTGGATTTCTTTAGAACCATAAGCCGCGCTGAGCTCAATTCCAGGAACAATTTCTATATCATATTTTTTGCCTGCTTCAACTGCTTCCTCAATGCCTACAATCGTATCGTGATCCGTTAAGGCCATTGCAAAAAGACCTTGCTTTTTTGCCAATATTACAAGCTCTTCTGGGGTAAGTGTACCATCAGAGTAATTAGAATGTACGTGTAAATCAATTGTTTTCATTTTATGTGCCTTTCAATTTAGTTTACAAAATTATTTATACAATACAAAAATTGTAAACTAATAGTTTAAATCAATTATTCTACAATATACAAATTAAACTTATTTGTCAATTTAAAATAGTCAAAAAATAAAAAGAAAAAACATTCTTTGACTAAAAAAAAAATAGCTATGGAGTCCAAAATCAAATTTAAAGAAAACTTAGATGTTGCACATTTTGTAAAATAAATGCTAAAATATGGATATATTAGTTTCTTATAGCAGGTAATAGAATGGAGAGGAATATGGGATTTCAGTTTTTTCTTTATATTTGGTCATTATTTGTATCTACAGCGATTTCGGTTGTAGTAGCAATTTATCTTTTAATTAGAAGCAGAAATTCCAAAGGAGCACCGTATTTTTTAGCTATGCTAGCATCAATCATTATCTGGACATTCGGAACGGCAATGGAAAGTGTGAGCATAGATTTAAATACGATGATATTTTGGTCTAAGATACAGTATTTTTGTTATTGTTATATGCCCGTATTTTTATTTCTGCTGGCAGTTAAATTCACAGGTAATGAAAGTTGGCTAGATAAAAAAAATAAATCACTGTTATTTGTGATTCCTACAATTATAATTTTACTTGTTTGGACAAATGATTTTCATGGATTAATCAGAAATCATGAAGTATTGGACAATAGCGGAATATTTCCGGTTATTCAAAAAAACTATGGCTTCGCTTTTTATATTCTTATTTTGTATGCTTATCTATTAATGATAATGGCAGTTGTGCTTTTTTTGCATGCGGCTTATAGGGAGAAAATCATGAAAAAGCAAGCTGGAATTATTCTAGTAGGAGTAGGAATATTAATTATATTTAATATTAGTTATTCTTTAGGGATTGGTCCAATCAAAAGTTACGATATTACGCCTGCATTAGTGGGACCGGCCGGAGCTTTTATAACTTTAGGGATTTTTCGTTACCGTTTGTTTAATCTCGTACCAATTGCACGGGCTGCCGTTATTGATGCGACTGATAATGGAATATTAATTCTTGATTTTGAAAATAAAGTGATCGATATTAACCATTCGTTTCGAAATCTAGCAAAAATTTCAGATAAAATGTATTTTTCAAAAAATGTAGAAGATGTATGTGTTGAATTACCAGACTTGGTAATGGCCTGTCTTGAGGAAAGTATTGTCCATACTGAATTTAAATTGAACTGTAAAAATGAAGTTAAGATATATGAAGCTATATTTTCACCATTAACAGATGAGAAAAAAATAGAATTAGGAAGATTGATTGTTGTATATGAAATAACAGAAAAGAAAAAAGTCGAACAAGAATATATCAGTCAGCAGACAAAGCTGGCAACTATAATTGAAAGAGAGAAACTTGCTAGGGATTTACATGATAATTTGGGTCAGGTTTTGAGTTATATTAGTTTACAAGCACAAGGAATTAGCCGTGAACTTAGCAATTCAGGTGTCTATACTGTAAATGACAAGCTTGATAAATTAGTAAATGCATCACAGGCTGCAAATCAAGAGATAAGAGAATATATAAGTAATGTTCGAAAGACATCAGAAACGGAATATAATTTTAAACTTAGCTTGGAAAAAGAAATCATCAATTTCGAAAAACAGACTGAGATTAAAGTGGCTTTAGATTTCCAGATGACCCCAAACACAGAAAATTTACCACCATCAATCAAACGCCATATATTAAATATTATAAAAGAATCAATGAATAATGTAAGGAAACATGCCAATGCCAAAAATATGAAATTCATTTTGCAAGATATGGAAAATGAGCTTTGTATTAGCATAGAAGATGATGGAGATGGATATGATTTGGATGCCTTGAAGAAGGAGGATAGTTTCGGTATTAAAATCATGAGAGAGCGAACAAATGAAATTGGTGGATCAATAGAATTTATCTCATCAATAGGTAATGGAAGTGAGATAAAACTTCACGTACCTTTAAAGGAGGAATCTGACATTGGATAAAAAAATATTACTTGTAGATGATCATGCATTATTTATAGAAGGGTTGCAGTATCTGCTCGAAACATATGGGGTAAAGGTGATTGGAAAAGCCAAAAACGGAAGAGATGCATTAATGAAAACGCGTGTTTTACAACCTGATATTATATTAATGGATATACGGATGCCTGAAGTAAGTGGAATAGATGCATTAAAATTGATTAAAGCAGAATTCCCCAGTATTAAAATTATTATGCTCACGACTTCAGAAGATGATGAAGATATTTATGAGGCAATAAAATATGGGGCATCTGGATATTTAAATAAAAATACGGATGCACAATCATTAATAAGTATATTAGAAGATATCGGAAATAATGAGGTTTCTCTATTTCCCAATATAGCGGAAAAAATATTAAAAAAAATAAACGATTCAAAAAAAAATTTAAGTAAGTCCGCAACTAGAGAAGAAAAAGAAATCGAAATATTTACAAAAAGACAAATCGAAATATTAGATTTAATTGCAAAAGGTATTACATATAAAGAGGTCGGTGATAAATTAGGGCTAACAGAAAGAACAGTAAAATATCACATGGGGCGGATGATTGAACAGCTACATTTGGAGAATCGATCTCAAGTACTTATGTATGCTGCACAAAATCGAATATTGGAATAAAAAGGTAAATGAACTTGTTGCAAAGTTACAAAATATGGTGTAAAATCACGTTAGAGTTTGTACGATAACAACGATAAAGGAGTGTGTCTAGCTATGGATTTTAATGGGGTTAAAGTTTTGATTTGTGATGATTCTGTTTTTGCAAGAAGAAAGCTTAGAGATTACTTAAATAGCATAGGTTTTCAAAATGTATTAGAGGCTACAGACGGAGAAGCTGCAGTAGAACAATACGAGAAAAACAGACCTGATATTGTGTTTATGGACATTGTGATGCCTAAGAAAGATGGCGTCGAGGCAGTAGGAGATATCATTAAGATTAATCCTAATGCAAAGATAATTATGACTTCTAGTGTAGGAACACAAGATTATCTAAAAGATTCTATAAAAGAGGGGGCTTGTGATTTTATTCAAAAACCACTTGAGAATGATAAAATAGCAAGCGCTATAAAAAAGGCATTGACAGGAGGTTACTAAATATGTTTGCACAATTTTTTGCAAATTTTCTTTTAGAAGAAAATTATATTCAGAAAAGACAACTTATTGAAGGTCTTAAAAAAACGAAAAATTCTAGAGTTAAGTTAGGCGTATTAGCAATTGATGCAGGGTATTTAACATCTGTTCAAGTAGAAAAAATCCATGCAAGACAAGCACAAGTTGACAAAAGGATAGGAGATATTGCTGTGGATTTGGGTTATTTGACCAATGCTCAAGTAGAGGAGCTCTTATCAAATCAACCTGCTCGATATTTATTGCTTAGCCAATCTTTATTGGATAAAGATTATATGAGTAATAGCCAGATTGAAGAAGCACTTACAAAATTTAAGTCAAAATATGATTTGTCCGAAGAAGATATGTCTGACTCTCAAAATGGGAATAAGATTAACCGCATAATTAAGTCGTTTTATAAACTTGATGACAGTGTTTCATCAGAATATATTACTACATACATAAAGTTGCTTCTCAATAATCTCATAAGATTCATTGGTGATGATTTTGTCACTGTTGGACCTGAACGTACGGTGTTATCAGATGATGATATAAAAGTAAGCCAACGAATTTCAGGCGAATTCTCCACAACAACATTTATACAGACAGATGAAATCTCACTTTTACAGTTTGTGTCACGTTATGCAGAAGAAGATATTCCAGTATTGGATGAATATTCTATTGCAGCTGCCCAGGATTTCTTGAATCTACATAATGGTTTATTTATGGTAAAGATGTCAAATGATTCAAACATCGAATTAAAATTGTCACCACCAGAAATAACTGATGATGAAATATCTCATGAAAAATTATACGTTAGTATCCCAATTATGCTTACTTTTGGCAATATAAATTTTATTTTAGAAAAATAAAATCAGTGTTTGGAGAACAAGCGATAAAGTAAATAAAATAGTGATTGTATATTTCCTACAATGAGTATAGTATTATGTATACTAGATTGAAACTAATAGATTGATATTTAGAGATTGCTATATGAAGAAGTAACTATTATTATTTAATTGGTATATTATATAGGTATAGCAATGATAATTGGAGGAAGTATGAGAAAGAAATCACATTTTTCATTATCTATGTATATTTTAGATAATGTAGACAGTACTATACTGGATGAGCATAGAAAAGCGTTTATTGTAGGAAGCATTTTACCAGATTGCAGACCGTCCTTTGTAACAACCAAACATAATATGGATGAGACCTTTGAATTGGTAAAGCAGGCAATTAACAGATGCACAATTGATAATGAAGAATATAAACATATTTCAACTGCATACTGTAGAAAACTTGGTGAGATAACTCACTATATGGCAGATTATTTTACATATCCCCATAACGCTATTTTTGATGGAAATATTAGACAACATTGTGTATACGAAAAGGAATTGAAATTTGCATTAAAGGATTATATTAATAGCGGAGAAGTTTATGTGAATATTGATTTGGCTAAAACATTTACAACACCACAAGATTTGTGCGAATTTGTATTAGCAACACATGAACAATATCTTAAAGCAAGTAAAACTGTATATGAAGATTGCAAGTATATAGTTGCATTATGCCACTTAGTGGTAGAAGGCATACTTAATCTACTAGATATTAACAGAGTAGGATCAGCCGCATAGCCAAATGATAAAATAGCCCTAATAACCGGTGCAAGCTGGATATAGGGCTATTTGTAAAATACATAAGATAAAATAACAAACGAGACAATAGGGATATCCAAAAGATGCAATATTTTATATAATAATATGGAGGTATGATTATGAATCAGGAAAGAGTTCTAGTAATAGGAGAGTTTTATAGACATTTTAAGGATAAATTATACCAAATCAGAGAAATAGCTTATAATTCTGAGACGCGAGAAAAAATGGTGGTTTATCAAGCTATGTATGGTGATTTTGAAGTATATGTAAGACCATATGATATGTTTATGAGTGAAGTGGATCATATTAAATATCCTGAAATAAAACAGAGAGATCGTTTTGAAAAAGTCACAATTGGCAACGTGAAGATTGAAAACGTAAAAGATGAAAACATGAAAGTTAAAAACATAAAAGTCGAAAACGTGAAAGTTGAAAGCGCCATTAGTAATAAAATTCCAGTATTTGACGACTATGAGGATGAGGATCAGGAAGGCGTTGTAGATCCTAGACTTTTGCAATTCTTGGATGCAGATGATTTTCAGGAAAAATTGAATGTCCTAGCATTGCTAAGAGACAATATGGATGATCGGTTAATTAATGATATTGCAATATCATTGGATGTTACAGTGGAAGAAGGATCAATGGATAAGCGTTATGATTCGATTAGAAGCTGTTTGCTCGCACATGTAAAATATGAGTGTAATAGATTGAGCTAGATATAGAAATTTGTATCAGATGAAATAGCTATAATAGTTGCACTATTTTAAGAAAAAAGTGGATATTGGCTCAAAATATTAAGACATTTCAATAATTGATATGAAAATTAATATAATTTGATTGTGCTGTACCTCTTGAATATGATATACTTGCTATATCACATTTTTTTGGAAAACCAAACAAGGGGGTATTATATGAATGATGATTCATTTACAAAAATTACACCAGAGATAAGACATTTAGCGCAGAAATGTAAAAGTAATAGTAAAATAAATACTTCACTCTATGAAAAGTATGAAGTTAAAAGAGGTTTAAGAGATTTAAATGGAAAGGGTGTTTTAACTGGACTAACAGAAATCTCTGAAATTAAGGCATACGACACTGATGAAGAAGGAAATCAAGTTCCTTGTGAAGGAAAACTTTTTTATCGTGGCTATGATGTTGAGAAAATCATTGATGGATTTTATAAAGAAGATCGATTTGGCTTTGAAGAAGTGACATATCTTCTGATGTTTGGCACGATGCCTACAGAAGTGGAATTGAAAGATTTTAATTCCTTATTAGGATATTATAGATCGATTCCGCCTAACTTTGTGAGAGACATTATTATGAAGGCACCAAGTCATGATATTATGAATGCAATTGCTAGAAGTGTTCTTATGTTATATTCATACGATGATAAAGCAGATGCACTGAATATATCTAATGTAGTAAGACAATCATTACAACTGATATCTGAATTGCCATTATTAGCAGTTTATAGTTATCAAGCTTATAAGCATTATCATATAGGCGGAAGTTTGATTATTCATGAGCCTAGACCGGAATTATCAACAGCTGAGAATATATTACACTTATTAAGAAGTGATAGTAAATATACAACACTTGAGGCTAAGATTCTAGATATCGCATTAGTACTTCACGCAGAACATGGAGGAGGCAACAATTCTACATTTACTACACATGTTGTTACTTCATCAGGAACAGATACCTATTCTACAATTGTAGCTTCACTTGGCTCGCTTAAGGGGCCTAAACATGGAGGCGCTAATATAAAAGTAGTTCAGATGTTTAATGATATTAAGGAAAATGTAAGTGATTGGAATGATGAAGTAGAACTTACAGCATATCTTGATAGTATTCTTCAAAAGAAGGCATTTGATAAAACTGGGTTGATATATGGAATGGGACATGCCGTATATTCATTATCAGATCCTCGAGCTAATGTTTTCAAGGGATTTGTAAAGAGACTTTCGGTTGAAAAAGGTCGCGAAAAAGAATATGAGCTATATTCAAATGTTGAGAGAATAGCATCTAAATTAATTGCTAAGGAAAGAAAGATATATAAAGGTGTAAGTGCGAATGTAGATTTCTACAGCGGATTCGTTTATAGTATGCTAGATTTGCCAATGGAATTATATACTCCGATATTTGCAGTTGCACGCATTTCGGGTTGGTGTTCACATAGAATAGAGGAACTAATCAATGCTGGAAAAATAATACGCCCAGCTTATAAAAATGTTCAAGAGCAAAGAGACTATGTTCATATTTGTAACAGAGAAGAAAATGAATAAAAAGTAATAATATAATGATAAAAGCTATATACAATAGATTTTTAGGTGATTTTAGTTGAAAAAACTAAAAGATTGATGTAAATTCACCCAATATTGTGTATAGCTTTTTTTGAAAGTGAAATAAATCTATATATATAAAGTTTACTCAAAGTTTATATAAATAACAGAATATTTACACAAATGGACACAATTTGTTGAAAACTTTCGATATAATAGCTACTTGGTAGAAAATAGTGCATAACTTTGTGGATATTGTGGAAAAATCAAGAGAGATCTTACTTGACACACATTGTTTAATTGTATACAATAATACAAATGTACACAGATATATTTTATTCAAGTTAAATAGGAGGAAATAATGGATAATAGGCCAGTTAATATTAACAAGCATACAAATTTATTGGAATTAGAGGAAAATATCTATCATTTAGTGGATACTGATATACCGAATGTATATAGAAATCTTTTCCCATATGATGAAGTGCCCAAGGTTGCATTTAACAACCGTGTAGTACCTCATAATATGCCTGATGAAATCTGGATTACGGATACAACATTTAGGGATGGACAACAGTCTAGAACTCCATATTTACCAGAACAGATTTTAACGATGTATGATTATTTGCATAAGCTAGGTGGCCCGAAAGGCATTATTAGAGCCTCAGAATTTTTCCTGTACAGTAAGAAAGATCGTGATGCAGTTTACAAATGTATGGAAAGAGGATATGAGTTCCCTCAAATTACGAGTTGGATTCGTGCAAGTAAGAAGGATTTTGAACTTGTCAAAGATATTGGCATGAAGGAAACAGGAATTCTTGTAAGTTGTTCCGATTATCATATTTTCTATAAAATGAAAATGACTAGAAAAGAGTGTATGGACTATTATTTGGGAGTTATTAGAGAATGTCTCGAAACAGGGGTAAGTCCAAGATGTCATCTTGAAGATATTACACGTTCAGATATCTATGGCTTTGTAATTCCTTTTTGTATGGAATTAATGAAATTACAGGATGAATATAAGATCCCAGTCAAGATTCGCGCGTGTGACACAATGGGATATGGAGTTAACTTTTCTGGTGCAGTCATTCCTCGTTCTGTACAAGGCATTATCTATGGACTAGTGACCCATGCAAATGTTCCTTCAGAAAATCTGGAATGGCATGGACATAATGATTTCTATAAGGCAGTTGTTAATTCTACTACAGCTTGGCTATATGGTGCTTGTGGCGTGAACTGTTCTTTGTTTGGCATAGGAGAAAGAACCGGTAATACCCCACTTGAAGCAATGGTATTTGAATATGCGCAGTTAAAAGGTACCTTAGATGGAATGGATACAACAGTGATAACAGAATTGGCAGAATATTATGAGAAAGAAATTGGATATAGAGTACCCTCTAGAACACCATTTGTTGGAAAGAGCTTTAATGTAACGAGAGCCGGTATTCATGCAGATGGACTTTTAAAGAATGAGGAAATCTATAATATATTTAATACAGATAAACTTCTTAATAGACCGGTAATGGTCGCAGTTTCTAATACATCAGGGCTTGCAGGTGTTGCTCATTGGATTAATTCATACTTTCAATTAAAAGAAGAACGGAAAGTGGATAAGAACTGTGATCTTGTTGTTGAAGTTAAGAAGTGGGTTGACGAAGAATATGAAACAGGTCGAGTTACCGCAATTACGGATACTGAACTTATTAAATGCATTGATGGAATTTGTAAAAAAATCGGAGTTAGTCTAATCTAGAAATAATACGAATTATATTAGAATACAAGTGGGAGTAAATTGTGAATGATTTTATCATTCACATCCCTGATATTAAGTGGTGCTAAAGCACCAAGTGGGAGTAAATATGGAAAATAGTAATACGTCACATGATAATTATTCCTTAACGGGACGTACTTTTAACAGAATTAGAGAAGCAATTTTGTTAGGAGAGTATGAAATAAATGAGGAATTAAAGGAAGTCTCAATTGGAAAAGAATTAGGCGTAAGCAGAACTCCAGTAAGAGAAGCACTAAGGCAGTTAGAACTTGAAGGCTTAGTTAAGATAATACCGAACAAGGGTGCATACGTTACTGGGATCTCTTCAAAAGATATTCAGGATATATATGTAATCCGTTCACTATTGGAAGGCTTATGTGCGAAATGGGCCGCAAAGCTTATTAAAAAAGAGCAGATTAGCGAGCTTGAAGAAATTGTATATTTATCGAAGTTTCATAGTTCTAAGGGAAATTATGAACAGGTATTTGAATTAGATAATAAGTTCCATGAGGAATTATATAATGCAGGCGGAAGCGTGATTTTGAAACACACCCTTTCAGAATATCATCATTATCTTGAAAGAGTCAGAAAAATAACACTATCTAGGAAAGAACGTGTAAATGCATCTATAGATGAGCATGAAGCAATCTTGAATGCCATTAAATCAGGTGATGAGGCGTTGGCTGAAAAATTAGCGAATATGCATATGATTCATACAATAAAAAATATATCAGATAAAGGCCTGGAAAATATTTTGAGTGAAAAACCTGATAACAGTAATGATTAATGGATTAAATAGTAGTAAAAACGTAATTATTCAGGTACTGAACAGTTGCGTAAAAACAAACTAATAATGAAAAAGCTTATATGAAATATCTATATTTTATATTGGCTTATTTTATTAAATAAAGTATAATATATTTGAGAGATTATTATTAAAATGATAAAGGGGTTACAGGAGATATGGAAGTTGATTATAAGGGTGGAAGCGATAATGATTTTAACGAAGCTCTTGAAAATGTTGAATTAATTGAAATAATCGAGAATGAAGAAACAAAAGAAATAATCGAAAAAGAAGAACCAAAAGTAACCTTTGAAAATGATCAACCGGAAGTAATATCTGAAATAGAAAAAACACAAGAGCCACAAGAACATAAAGAAATAGATGCAATAAAGGAACAAAACGAATTGTCGCTTGAAACAAAGGAAAATAGTGAAAAACATGGTCACAAAAATATATCACAAAAATTTAAGAAGGTTATAGTAAGAACGCTAGTATCAATTATAACTGTTATCGTACTTTTGTTTTTTAATTTATTAGGTATCGTAATGATAACAAATTATGGTCCTTCTGAAACGGCAAGAAATCTTTTCGTAGATTCAGTTATGGAATCAAGTGCAGGAAAATTTATGGCAACCCTTTTTTTCTCAGATGAGAAAATAGCTGAAATAAGAGCTATAAATTCCGTGGTTGTTTCAGCGGAGGTGACTGATCCGAATTTGATTGCTGTAAATCAGATTGCTAGTGAATCAAAAACGGAAGATAAACCAATAGAAATTATAGACATCGTGGCATCTACATATAAAGGAAAACTGGTTATAGTCCGTGACCCATCTAGAGTGACTGTGGGAGTAAGCGGCAATTATGGTGGCTCAAACAGTGGGAAAACAGTCAAAGATATGGCGCTAGCTTATAATGCAATCATTGCTATTAATGGAGGCGGATTTGAAGATGCAAGTGGTGTTGGGAATGGTGGAACGCCAATTGGAATTGTAATATCTGAAGGAAAATTAAAATATGGTTCATTAGCGACAACATATGAAGTGATTGGATTCGATAATGAGAATAAACTGGTAGTTGGAAAAATGACTGGTCGACAAGCCCTGGACAGGGGAATTAGAGATGCATTAAGTTTTGGCCCTATTCTTATTGTAAATGGCACTTCATCTGTCATTAATGGTTCTGGTAGTGGCGTGAATCCACGGACTGCAATTGGACAGAGAGCAGATGGCGCAATGCTTTTATTAGTGATTGATGGAAGACAAACGAATAGTGCAGGTGCTACTTATGCGGATTTAGTAGAAATAATGTTAGAATACGGAGCTGTAAATGCTGCTAATTTGGATGGTGGATCATCGACGGTGTTATATTATAATGGAGACTATATTAATAAAAATTCATCAATCAATGGACCAAGAAATATGCCTACATCAATAATTGTAAGATAATTAAGAAACTTGAAAATTGTCGTTAATATGGTCCTTGAGGAGATAAGTAAGTGAAAAAAAAGGTGTTTTGGAAAATTTATGGTGTATTGGGTGTTATAGGTGTTGCCTTAAGTGTTACGTTGCTTATTGTATTTTGGAACTTTTTGAGTGCATATGAAAAGTCACAGCCAAAGTATGAGATGGAGAAGGTTATTAACTTATTTGAAGATAGTGATTCTACGCAACTAGTAAAATATATGACATATGACTTGTCTATATTTGAAAGTGATAGCACAATTGTTCGGTATCTTGATGGTTTGTTAGTTGACGGACAATGGGATTTCGAACAAAAGGCTGGAGCGTATACCCAGAATACGCCGGTTTATAAAGTAAAAAAAGATGGAGTAGCAGTGGCCACGGTAACACTTATAA
>Ga0302173_10000620_pt1 | contig 18947 bp, 14 predicted proteins | sample I_Fen_N3_1_FD_198785 | JGI IMG/M metagenome (GOLD analysis project Ga0302173, IMG submission 198785) | Peat permafrost microbial communities from Stordalen Mire near Abisko, Sweden - I_Fen_N3_1 | ecosystem: Environmental > Terrestrial > Soil > Wetlands > Permafrost | place: Sweden: Abisko... | reverse complement strand
ATCGATATATTTGAGGTAGTTAAGCTTGCGAATACTCATACAAGAGTAAATTTACTTACACCTGGACCAGGAGTTGGCGGATATTGTATACCAAATGCGTATTACTATCTTAAGCCAAAAGCTGAAGATATGGATATTGATATGAGATTATTAAAAGTTTCTAGGGAAGAAAATTCAGAAATACCTGAATTTATAGTAAATAAAGTTGAGGAACTCTTGTTTAAGCAAGGCAATAATATTGATGGTGCAAAAGTAGCAGTTTTAGGACTTGCTATGAAAGATTATTCCAATGATGATAGAATAAGCCCACCAGTGGATATTTGTAAATTACTAATTGAAAAAGGTGCCAAGGTTAAGGCTTTTGATCCAGTGGTTGTAACGGAATATGATTTTAAGGTGAATAGCCAGGATGAGGCACTTAAAGGTGCAAATGCTGTATTAATTTTAACAAAACAAAATGAATTTATATTTAATGATTATGAAAGTATGACAAAATTAATGAATACAAATCCAATTTGTATTGATACAAAAGCAGTAATAGATGGAAGAGAAGCAGAAAAGTATGGATTTGAGTATTGGAGAATATAATGGACTTGGGAGGATATAAATTGAGTGGGTAAAAGAATTCATATATTGGGTAGTAATGTTGATGTATTAACAATGGATGAAAGCATAGTTAATATAAAACAATTAATAGAGAGGCGGCAATGTACTCAACATATTGTTGTGAATGCTAGTAAAATTAATTTAATGAATAATGATAAGAAGTTAAGAGATATTGTTAATAACTGCCCTTTAATTAATGCAGATGGACAATCCATTGTATGGGCAGCAAAAATATTAGGTGAGCCTTTAAATGAAAGGGTAACTGGTATAGATTTGTTTTTAAAGCTTGTAGAAATTGCTGAAAAAGAAGGATATAAACTGTACTTTTTTGGAGCTAAGCAGGAAGTTGTGGAGAGGTTAGTTAGTATTTTTAGTGTCAAATATCCGAGTTTAAAAATAGTTGGATATAAGAATGGGTATTTTAAAGAAGAGGAAAGCGAAGAAATAGCTAAAGAAATAAAGAATTCGGGAGCAGATATATTATTTGTTGCATTTTCTAGTCCTAAAAAGGAATTTTGGATAAATAAATATATGCCAATAATGCAGGTACCTTTTGCAATGGGGGTTGGTGGAAGTTTTGATGTAGTTACAGGTGTTACTAATAGAGCACCTATATGGATGCAAAGACATGGATTAGAATGGTTATATCGTTTTATTCAGGAACCTAGGAGGATGTGGAGGCGATATATAATTGGCAATTTAAAGTTTATTAAATTATTATATAAAGAAAAATTTAATCAAAGGTTTTAGGAGGATATATGAAAATACTACATATAACCTATGACTATCCTGATGTTATAAACAATAAAAAAACTTTAGCTGTAAAAAATTTGATAAAAGTTAGTGATGACGTATTGGATAATTACTGTATAAGTTTAAACAGAGTTAATGTTAAAAAAGATGAGAAAATATATTGTTTCAATAAAAAGGTAGTAATTAGTACATTTGGGTTACCAAAAGGTATCTTTTTTAGATATACATTAAAACATTCTATAGATAGAATTATGAGTACTGAAATAAACTTAAAAAAAATGGATTTAGTTCATGCACATAAATTAACTTTTGAAGGCCCTATAGCCTATTATTTATATAAGAAATTTGGCATACCATATATAGTATCTATAAGACAAACAGATTTTAAAGTGTTGAAATTTAAGCCAACCTTAAAAAGGAAATATAAAAATATATTATTAGAATGTAAAAATATACTTTTAATATCTCCTTGGATGAAAGCAGAATTAATAAATCACTTTGGTATCGATTTTAATAAAATGATAGAAAGAAAAATAAATGTCATGCCTAATATTGTTGAGTGTGAAAAATATTATTTTGAACGTTATGACAATGACAAATTTATAACTATTTTTAATATGAAAAATGATAATATAAAAATTAAAAATATATATAAAGTAATTGATGCAATAAACAAATTGAGAAATGAAAATATAATTGTAAATTTAGATATAATTGGTGACGGAGACTCACGAAAGGATATAGAAAATATAATTAAAAAATTTAATTTGCAAAAACAAATAACCCTTTTAGGCAAAAAGAAAAATGATGAAATTATAAAGATAATAAAAAATTATAAAGCATTTATATTATGTAGTTATCCTGAAACTTTCGGATTAGTTTATATTGAGGCACTAATATCAGGATTACCAATTATTTATTCTAAGAATACTGGTGTTGATGGATATTTTTCTAAGTGCTCCATAGGAGTAAAAGTCAATCATAATGATATTAATGAAATAAAAAATGCAATAATAGAAATTAAGAATAAACATGAAGTTTACAAGAAAAATGTTTTACAATTTCAGAGCAATGGTAATTTAGAGATGTTTGGTAATAAAAGTGTGCTAAATAAATATAAAAAAGTTATTGAAAATAGTATTTAAATTTAATGAGGAATCGAATCTACAATGTAGCAGAATTATTAAAAAAACTTTAGCCAATGAAGAAAAAATAAGAGCATTAAATTAAGTTGTAATAGTGCAAATATTTACTAAGGAGGTCGAAACTAAATGACTATATGTATAGGTGTATTTTTAGTGTTGTCAATGATTATATTAATGGTTGATTTTTTATATTATCCAAAGATACTAAGAGGACGAAATATTATTACCACTAATTATAGTGGTATATCCGCAGAAGATTTAGTAATACAACAAGTTTATGAAGGGAAAATTTATTGCAGTAGGGGTTATTGCATATATGTTAGTGAGGATAATGGAAAAACGTTCAGGAAAAAATTCAAAGTAAAAATTCCATTTTACTCATTTAGAAATTTAGGTAATAGTAAAATATTAAGAAATATTCTAAATTATTATGAATTTTTAGAACTAAAAATATTAAAATCTGGAAGTATATTGATATTTACTGATTTTAAAATATATAGGATATGTAATAAAGAAAACAAGCTAAAAAAAGTTGATGATATGAATGTTTTTGATAAGAGCGAAGTTAGATGTGTTATGCCATTTGGAATAACTGAAGATAATAATGGAAATGTATATTATGGTGAGTATACAAGAAATCCATTGAAAGACTCAATAAGTGTTTATAGAAGTATTGATGATGGAAGAACATGGAGTATATATTATACTTTTCAAAAAGGCAGCATAAGACACATACACTCAGTACAATATGATGTGTTTTCACAAAGATTATGGGTAACTACAGGGGATTTAGATGATGAATGTATGATAGGTTATTTTGATATAAATGATCAATTTCATATATTATTTCAAGGAAATCAAAAGTACAGATGTGTAAGTTTATTATTTACGAAAGAATTTATTTATTGGGCTATGGATGCTAGAAGTTTTCAAAACTATATATATTGTTATGAAAGAAAAAGTAACGAGGTACATGAAGTTTCTCCAATTGATGGACCAGCTTATTACTCTAGAATAATGACAGATAATAGTTTAATATTTGAAACCGCTGTTGAAGGTGGCAAAGGCGAATGGGATGATAAAGCGAGCATTTGGTTAAAAACTAAAAATAGTAATGAATTTAATAGAATACTAACTTTTGAGAAGAATTCCAAAAGTAAAAAACGTGCAAATATTAGATTTCCTAAAGGAAATAAATTGGAAAATATAATAATTAGTGCTATGAATACAGTAGAACATAGAAATGATACTTTAATTTTAAATAAATATAAGCAATAGTAACTTTATAGTATAAATACTTAAAAAGAGGAGTTAAAAATGAAAAAAGTAGCAATTCTATTAATTGGAGAAATTAAATATGATGGAAGAGTGCAAAAAGAAATAAAAACTTTTAAAAAAAACAGATATGAAGTTACTTTAATTGTTTCAAAATTTATTAATGATTTAAGAGAAAATTATGATTTTGATATTTATAGCTTGAATTATAAACAAGAAAAAAAACCTATGAGGAATTTAATTAATAAATTCAAATTTTGCAAAGAAGCTTTTTTGCAATTGAAATTAATAAAACCAGATATAATTCATTGTAATGATTTAGATACTTTGTATGCAGGACATTTGTATAAGAAGATAGATAAAAAAGTTAAGTTAGTATATGATGCGCATGAACTATTTCCAGAATCGCAAGAGGGGCTTATTAGAAAAATATTTTGGAATATAGTAGAAATGTTATATATAAAGGATTCTGATGAGGTGGTTTCTCCAGAAGTAAATAGAGCTAAATATATGAAAAAAAAATATAAATTAAAAAAAGTAAATGTTATAGAAAACTTTCCAATTAATAAGGAACTTGAAAATTTAAATTATATAGAACACGATATACCAGAAACCCAAGATAAATATAAAATATTGTATTTGGGGGAAATATTGCCTAATAGAGAAATTGAAACCATAATTTCATGTATGAAAAAATTAAAAGATGACATCTGCTTGGTGTTAATTGGAAAAATACGATCTGAGAAATATAAAAAGCTCTTAGATGGAATAATTGAGGCAAAGAATTTAAAATCAAAGGTGTTTTTTTTGCCACCAGTAGAAAATAAATTTGTAATTAATTATATAAATTCAGCAAATATAGGGTTAGTTTTTTATAAAAATACTAACCTAAATAATTATTATTGCGCTAGCAATAAGTTATATGAATTTATAAATTGTAATAAAAAAGTTATTACTAATGATTATCCTGGATTAAAAAGAATAATTAACGGTTACGACTTAGGAATTTGTTTAAATAAAATTAACGAGGACGGGATAATTGAAGGTATTCATAATATATTACGCAAATATAAGAATAGTAATTTGAGTTTAAAGAAATTTTATTGGGAAGATCAGGAAGATGATTTTTTAAGTATATATTTAGATTGATTATTTTATGGTTAGAATTATTATAAGGTGAAATTCTTCAGGTGAAATTTTATATTCCAACTGAATTTGAGGGGAAAAAGAGATGCTATATGCAGATAAAAAAATAATAATTAGATCCCTTAAATTACTTTCAAAAAAGATAGGAAAAAAACTGAAGAAGAAAATATATTATATTAATAGAAAAATAAGTGTTAAGAGAAAACCGATTAATTTAGAAAATATTTTTTTTATTAGTTTTAGATCCAACTGTTCTTTTTTATATAATATAATTCAAAAAGAACAGTACGTATTAGAATTAAATAAGTTATCTGCAGCTGAGTTAATAATTATTTCAGCGGATAAAACTTGCAACCATGTATTTAACTTACTTGGATCAGATGATAGGTATTTAGGGGGAAAATTACCTTGGAATAAGGATTTTAAAACAGAGTTTAAGTGGGATAATAAATTTTATAAAAGTATAAAAACAGTTAATTTATATAATAATGCAGATGTGAAAGTTCCTTGGGAGCTTTCGAGGTTTCAGCATTTATTTACTATTGGAAAAGCTTATTGGATAACTAATAATGAAAAGTATGCTGTTGAATTTAAAGAAGAAGTAGAAGATTGGAGTGAAAAAAATCCTATTGAAATGTCAGTTAATTGGACATGTACTATGGATGTGGCTATAAGAGCAATTAATTTAATTTGTTCATACTTCTTCTTTGTAAAGTCAAAAAATATATGCTATGAGTTTTGGATTAAATTTAATAAATTACTATATCTTCATGGCAGATTTATTTATAAAAACCTTGAAAATGAAGCAAAGTATAATGGTAATCACTACCTGTCAGATTTAGCTGGATTAATATGGCTTGGAATATATTTTGGAGATTTTAGTGTACAAGATAATGAAAAGAGAAATAACTCAAAAGATTGGCTTAAATTTGGTCTGGTTGAGTTTGAAAAAGAAATGAAGAATGAAATAAATGAGGATGGAACAGATTATGAAGCATCGACAGCTTATCACAGACTTGTGGCAGAAATATTTTTGATTACAACTAAATTGTGTAATATTAATGATATAAATTTTTCGAAAGATTATATGAGAAAACTTGAAAAAATGTGTGAATTTATAGCTGATGTAACAAAACCGAATGGGCTTTCTCCTATAATAGGTGATGGAGATGATGGAAGATTATTGATGTTGTCATATTATTCAAGTTGGAACAAAATGGACTTTAGGCACATTTTGGCTATTGCTGGAGAGTATTTTAATAGAGATGATTTTAGATTTTTAGGTAAAACATATAAGGAAGATGCACTATGGATGATTGGCAGTTATAAGTGTATAAACAAAGAAACACAACAAAAATCAAAAGCTTACTCTGATGGAGGATACTATATATTAAGAAGCAATAGAATTTATTGTATTATCAGATGTGGAGAATTATCTTGTAGGGGTGAAGGTGGACATAGCCATAATGATCAGCTTAGTGTTGAAATTAATATAGATGGAGAAGATTTTATAGTAGATCCGGGAACTTATGTCTATACATCTGATTATAAAAGGAGAAATTTGTTTAGAAGTACTAAAATGCATAACACGCTTTGTATTGATAAGCTAGAACAGAATTATTTCAATGATTATGACTTATTTTATATGCGAGAGCAAAGCTTTGGAAAATGTAAATTTTTTAATTGCACGACGTTTTTGGGTGAACATTATGGATATAAAGAAAAATGTGGTGTGATTCATGAGAGAAAAATTGATTTAGAGACTACTGGATTTAATATTAGAGATAAATTAATAGGAAACGTAATTAATTATAAGTCTTATATAAATTTTATCCTAGATCATGGAGTAGAAGTAAAAGAGAAAGATAATGGAATAGAGCTTATTAAAAATAGTATAAGGGTATTTGTAAAATTTGATAATCCATATTTAATAGAAGAGGCTTATTTTTCTCAGGCATATGGAAAAATGATTAGAACTAAAAGAGTTTTAATTAATTTAAATAATGAGAATGCAAAAGTGAGTTTTAGGATATTGGATAAGTAAAGGTAAATAATTGTAATGAGGCTTTTAAGTGAATACCTGATTAAAATTACTGTTATAAGTATTAATTTGAGGTGATATAAAGTGAGTAATATGAAAAGTTTGGTTAAAAAAAATAAGATGTTATATTCTTTTTGTATAAAGGTTAAAAATAGAATTCCTAGAAAATTCTATTACACCAAAGATTATTTTAAGATAATAGAATTATTAAAGTTAGATAGTTCAAAAGAACTTGATTTTGAAAAATATAGAAATAAAAAACTATGTGAATTATTAAAAGAAGTATTAGAATATGTGCCATATTATAAAAATTTAGATTTGGGAATTACTAGTGACGATGTAACAGAAAAAAACTCATTTGAGATATTTAGTAAATTACCAATTATAGAAAAAAAAATAGTAATGGAGAATCCAGAAAAATTTATTAATATAAAGTATAAAAAAAGCGAATTAAAAGATGAGACTAGTGGAGGTTCTACTGGTGAGGGTATAGTCTTATGGAGAAGTGATACTGAAAATTTATTAGAAAGAAGTTTTTATGATTATTATTGGGGTAAATTGGGATATAAAAATAGCTCTAGGGTAGTTAGGATGGGATGTGATGCAATAAAAAGTGAAAATGAAAATCCTTGTGAAATAATAGGAGACAGGCTATTAGTATCACCATATCATCTTAATGATAAATGGATACAAGAAATATATACCACTATAGTGAATTTTCAAGGTGAAATTTTTCATGTTTATCCATCATGTTTTGAATATTTACTTAGATATATGAAAGAGAAAAATTTAAGATTAAATGGATACAAAGGCATATTTCTAGTCTCAGAAGTAATAAATAAAAATTTGCTTGACATGTGTAAAGATATTTCACCTAATGTTCCCGTGGTATTTTCATATGGACTATCTGAAAACACTAATTTAGCATGGGGAATATATGAAAATGATAAAATATCATATAAATGCGATAATGTTTATGGTTATAGTGAAAATTTAGTTAATGAAGAAGGATTCTGTGAGATAGTAGGTACATCTTATTGGAACTATGCTATGCCACTTATAAGATATCGAACACAAGATATAGGGAAAATTGAAAATGGAATTATAACCAATTTGGATGGTAGAAATCAGGAGATTTTAATTACAAAACAAGGGCAAAAAGTACCTGGAATTACTATATGTGTAGATACATTTACTTGGAATTATGTAGATATTATTCAAGCAGTGCAAAATGAGCCGGGAAAAATTGAATTTCATATAAAACCTAAAAATAACTTTAATAGTAATATTAAAGAAAGTATCTTAAAATCACAAATAGATAAATGGGGTGAAATGTTTGATATTTCATTAATAATTGATAATGAAATATCAAAAACAAAATCAGGAAAAGTTAGATTAGTTGTAAATAATATGAGGTTGGGAAGTAGAAGAGAATGAGAAGAGCAGTGATGAAATCAGAAAATGGAATATTTTATTTGAATATTAATCTAATTTTAGCAAAATTAAAAAGGAATGAGTTTGTACTAAAATTGAAGGAATGCAGGCATAGAATCTCCTATAAAAGTAATTATAAAAGAATGGCTAATGCAATGAAGAGATATAAAAGTTGTGAAAATAAAAAGCCACTAAGTCAAATTAATAAAGAAATTAATCTTTGCAAGAGATATTGGGGATGTTACCCATTGCATTATTTTAGATATGATCTGTATAAAATAGATAAACAACTTTCAAGTGAAGAATTAATTAACTACATACCTGAATTCTTCTTTTATACTTTGTTTTTAAATCATTATGATTCGGAAACGTATTCAATACTACTTAGTGATAAAAATTTAACTGAGCAATTATTTAGAAGTGTCGGAATAATGCAGCCACATACCATATGTAAATTAATAAATAAAAGAATATTCACAAGAGATTTAAATTCAATGAATTTTAAAGAAGTAGAGCATGAGTTGAAGGAAAAATGTTATAAGAAAGTATTTATAAAACCTACGGATGGACAAGGCGGATACGGGATAATTATTTTTCATATTAATAATAATGGAAAATATGAAACAAAGGAAGGTCTTGAATTTAATGAAGAGTTTCTATATAAAATCGGGCAAAATAAAAATTATATAATTCAAAGTGGCTTAAATCAAGATGGTGAGATATCTAAATTATATACCAATTCTATTAATACATTCAGGATCACAACTGAAAATATAAATGGAGAAATAAGAGTAGTATGTGCCACATTAAGATTAGGGAAGGAAGGGAATGAGATAGATAATGGCACACAAGACGGTATTGTATTAGGAATTGATATTGGAAATGGAATTAGTAAAGATTATGGCATAACAGAAGAAGGAAGAATATTTTATCAGCATCCTAACACAAAATATACATTTAAAGGTTATAAAATAAATAAGTGGAATGAAATAAAAGAATTTACAATTGGATGTGCAGCAAAGCTTCCACAGTTCACATATCTAGGATGGGATATTGCGCTAACATGTGATGGACCTGTTGCTATTGAAACAAATCTAGGCTTTGGGTTAGATCACTATCAAGTATCTTTAGGAGGATTAAGAGAAGTATTCAAAATATATAATCCTAGTTACTATTGGAACAGTTTAAGCTAAAAATTTGTGCATGTTTATTATGAAGTAAAGATTATTCTAAAGTTTATAACAAAAATGCTTAAGATTCTTAAAAGATAATTTGGGATATTGGAGGTTCATTAATGATAGTTCAATTTGGTCCATATCCACCACCTTATGGGGGTATATCAACTTATGTAAAAAGAATGAATCTATATTTAAATTCTAAGAACATAAAAAATGAAGTATGGAGTTCTACTTGTAAAAAAGGTATAGATGAATTAAAGCAAGTACGGTTAAAATATCTACCTATGTATGTCATGGCTGATAAAAATATTAGAATTATACACTTTAATATTACGGGGATAAGTAGCAAATTATATATTGGAATTTGCAATGAAGTTTTTTTCGGGAAAAGAAAAAAGGTTCTCACTATTCACGGGGACTCAAAGGATTTATTTATAAGTAGGAAATTTTTAATTAGGAGAGCACTAAATAGCTTCGATACTATTATTTGTGTTAAGAAGGGAGACAAAAAATACTTACAATCTATGGGGATAAGTAAAGCAATTTATGAGATACCAGCCTATATTACTCCAGTAGAAAATGAAAATGATTTTAAGCATATACCTCAGGATATATGGGATTTTATAGAGAGTTCAAAGTTCTTAATAAGTGCAAATGGTTGTGTAAGGCTTTATAATAATGAAGATTTATATGGCTTTGATATGCTTATTGAACTTATTAGGAAATTAAAAGATAAAGGATATAGTGTAAGTTTATTAATAGCATTATTAGGAAGTGATATGGAGAACAATAGTGAAAAATTATATTATCAAGGTTTAAAAGACAAAATCAGGGAATATAATATTCTAAATAACATAATGATTTTTGAAGTAAATGATACAGAATTTTATCCTATACTTAAAAAAAGTAAATTATTCGTAAGACCAACTAATACAGATGGATATGGAGTTTCTATAGCAGAAGCTTTATATTATAAAATACCAGCTATTGCAAGTGATGTGTGCAGTAGACCAGAAGGTACACTGATTTTTAAATCAAGGAATATTGATGATTTATATATAAAAACAAAAGATGTAATTGAAAATTATAATTTGCATAAGGAAAAAACTAAAGATCTTAATGAAATAAACAATGCAGAAAAACTTTTTGATGTTTATAAAGAGCTAGATTCATTGATTAGTATAGCGAAATAATTATAGAAATGTGGTGTTAAATTGCAGCAACATCCTTCAAAGATATTAACTATAAAAGCGATGCCTTGGATAATGCTTATTATATCTATATTTATATTAAATGAGATTCCAAGAATGTTAATTTTAAATAAGGTTATAAATAATCAGTCTAATATCTGGATGGTAAATATATTATTTTTAATTTCATCTGTTTTGTTACTAATAGACTATAGCAAAAAGAGGAAATTAAATATCAAAATAATTTATATTATTTCAATAATTACAATATTGCTATTTGTAAATAATTTATTTGGTGATATTACAAAAAACACATTTGTGTTATTTGTAATAAATGTAATTATTCCATTAACTCTAGTTGGTATAAAATTAGATAATATTAATGGTCTAACAAAAATATTTGTAAAAATGTTTAATGTTGTTATAGTTTTGCTTACGATATATGGTATTATTGATTATTTTACTAGTGGAGCCTTACAATTATTTATAGCTAATAATTTAGCCTATGGAGAGTTCAAATTACTAATATATGAGGAGCATGGATTAATATACAGGATGTATTCTTTTTTTGGACATCCATTATATAATGCAAAGTTGTACTTGATTTTTTTTACTGTCAACAAGGTATACAACAAATACTATAATAATCTTTATAGTGATTATGTTTTAGTGATAATAACATTAATAGGATTAACATTAAGTGGAAGTAAAACAGCACTGATTCTAGCTTGCATTCTTTTTATATTTTGCAGTGGAGTAAAAAAACGCAAATGGCTATATTATATCTTTATGTTTATTTTTCTTATAACTATATTCAATACTAGTATGTTTAAAAATAACTTGTTGGAAAGATTTAGAATAGGCATTGAATATAATAATCTAAGTTCTGGGAGAAATGATGTTCTAAAAGAGGTTGTTAGATTAGGTTTTAAGCCTAATTGGGTTGTAAGTGGAGGAAATGGATACTCAAGACAAATAACTGCTAATACGATGATAGGAGCAATAAATTTTGAATATCCTGCAATTATGCTTGCCTTTGACTATGGAATTATAGAAACGGGTTTAATATATTATATTATCTTTATTTATCCAACAATTGTATTTGTGAAAAAAAGAAATTTTTTTATTTTATTTAATTATTTGGCATTATTTTTATATGTTAATAGTAATAATGGGTTAGCTAATTTAGGAAGTGACTCAATTGCAGCGTTTTGTTTTATGACTATGTTATTTGTAAATATAGCAGAGAAAGAAATAGAGATATCTGTGGATAGTTAAAGAATATTTTATATTTAAAGATGGAAGGTATGTAAATGCAAACAAAAATAGTAACAACGGTTAATGAATTCTTAAAATTAAAGAAAGACTGGGAAAGGCTTCAGGAAAAGGATGAGGATGTAACTTATTATAGTACTTTTGAATATAACTGGACATGGTGGGAGGTATATAAAAATGACAAAAATAAAGAATTATTTATAGTAGTAGTCGAATTTAATGAAAGTGTTATTGGAATTGCGCCCCTAATTATAGAAAAAGTAAATAAAAAAATATTATCATATAGAAGTCTTCGATTTTTAGGCAAGGGAGATTACTTTGGAATAATAATAGACAGAAATTCTAGTATCAAACATGGAAATATTATAAAAGAAATATTTAATTTTATTGAATCAAAAAATAAATGCTTTGAACGAATGACATTAACACATATTAAGGCAGATTCAACATTAGCAGGTTATATTCTAAAAAATGAAAAATACAATAAAATTTTTAAGTATTTAATTGAATGTCCACTATTGAAGTTTAAAAAATTTGATCTCTTTGACACATATAAAAAAGAATTTGTTAGTTCAAAAGATAAAAAATATTCAAATAAATTACGCACAAAAATCGGATACAAGTTTAATGTAATATCTAATGACAAGGAAGATGTATATGAAAAAATATCACAGCTCCATATAAATGAACAGAATTATTTGGTAAAAAACAAGGGAAGAAAAGAAAGAGAAAGTTTATATAATAACGAATTTTACTCAGAATTTATAAAAAGAATTTTTAGGAATAATCCCAAAGTTATAACATTTAAAATTGAAGATAATAATGGGGAGCTTCTAATTTATAAGACTTGCTATCTATATAAAAGAGTTTTGTATTCATGGAATACGGCATATAACCCTAATTATGAAAACTACCATTTAGGTAGAGTAATTATTTTAGAGATAGTAAAATATATTTTCGAAAGCAATATAGCTGATATTTATGATTTTGGTACAGGAAGATATCCTTGGAAATTTCAGTGGACAAGTGACTTTGTATTTGATTATCAATTGGATATGTGGAATGAAAAAAATATAAAGGGTAAATTATTAAAAAAAATTCAGGATATTAGGAGAAAGAATGGATAACAAAAAATTTATGATAAACTCCTGCTTTTATTTTTTATCATCTATTTTAACACAAATTATTAATTTGATATTGATACCAATGTATACAAGGAATATAACAACTTCTGAATTTGGTCAATACAATCTAGTAAGTTCATTGCAAAGCTTGTTAAGCATATTTATAACATTAGGGATATTTTCAGGATTTTGTAGATTTTTTAATGAAATTGAAGACAAAAACAAACTAAAAAATGTAACATTAACCTTTTTAATATTGTGGGGAATTATATGCTGCTTTATATTTGGATATTTATTAAGTAGTACAATTGCAAATGTAGCGTTTAAAGATGATATATTAGGCGATTATTATATTAAATACATTATCATTAATTCTATAATATCCGGCTTAATATCAATTTATACATGTCATTATTCAATGTTATGTAAAGCAAAAAAAGTTTGCATAATAAATTTATCACAAATATTGTTAGCATTATGTTTCACATATTATTATTTAATTGTAGTAAAATCTGGTGTTTTAGGAATTTATGAAGCTCAACTCATTTCTTTTGGTATAGTTTTTTTTATACTATTTATTTTAGATATAAAAAATTATAGACCTATTGTTTCAATAAATGATTTAAAAAAAATGTTAAGCTATGGTATTGGACTTGCGCCTGGTGATATATCAGCATGGATTTTAAATCTAATTGATAGATATTTTATAGTAGGAATGCTTAACTTAAGTGCAGTCGCAGTATATTCAATGGGATATAAAATAGGAATGCTAATAGAACCACTATTTTTAAAGCCATTTTCCTCTGCATTTACACCATTAAAGTTTTCAATTTACAAGGAAAGCAATGGGAAAGAAAGAATTAGAAAAATATTTAATTATTTTAATGTTGCAGGGTGGTTTATTATTTTAGGGTTATCAATTTTTTCTGATATTGCCATAAAAATATTATCTACAAGTGAATATGATCAATCTTATAAGTTAGTTGCTATTATTGCATTTTCCTATTACTTAGTAGGGTTGGCAACATTTTATGCATTAGGTCTTCATATAGCAAATAAAACATTTATTAATTCGTTAGTTCTTATTATATCAGCTATAGTTAATATTTTATTTAATTATTTATTAATTCCTAAAATTGGAATATATGGTGCTGCATTTGCAACATGCATAGCATATTTGATTACTAATGTTTTATATTACTTAACCGGAAGAAAGTACTATAATCTTGGTATAAATTTGTTAGAGCCATATAAATGTGGGGTGATATTTATAGTTTTATATTCTATTTATATTTTATATAAGCTTAATATCAATAATATAGTAGTAGAGTTTTTCTTGAATGGAATTTTATGTATAATATATATTGTTTTATGTATAACTTTTAAGATTATTTCCTATGATAATGTAAAAAGAGTAATAGATATAATTAAGAAAAAAATTCATATCAAATTGAATAGTAAAAGAGATAGAGTATATGAGTAAATTTATTGAGATGGTGATATAAATGAATATTTCAATTTGTAAGTGGTTTAATAATTCAGTATCTCCGGTACTATTTTTTATTGATGATTTCGCAAATGTGTGGGTTGATATTAATGGAAATGGTGAGATTGATTTAGAAGAAGATTGGGGATATGCTAAGAATGGAAGAAATTCGTCATTTAAATTTTTAAATGAAGTTATTTTAAAGGATTTTCCTAATGTTAAAACAACTTTTTTTGTTCCAGTTGGTAGTAGATCGGGAATGATAGAAAATGCTAAAATTAAATCAATATCTAAAATGATAAATTGCGATGAAGGAACTAAAGCATTTTTTAGAAGTGTAAATAACGATGAGAGATTTGAGATAGCATATCATGGTACAACCCATGGTGAAGTTGGGAAAACAAGTAATGATTTTAAACAGGAATGGGAACTTTTTAAAAGTGTTGATGAGGCTGTGAAAACCATAAATACGGGGAAGGAAATATATAAAGATGTTTTTGGAGATTATCCAAAGGGTGGTAAATATTGCGGATATGCAACTAACGAATTTAGTGATGAAAGTATAGAGAAAACAGATTTTTTATGGTGGAGTAGGTACTATAATAAAGGATTATTTGTTGATGAGAACTGTGAGATTGGAGGTAGTGATTTTAATCCAATAACAAACTTAGATATAAAAATATTTGGAAATAACAAAGTTGTAGATATTCCATCAACATTGAATGGTGGTTTATTTACAAATATTTTTAGTGTAAATAAAAAATCGTTAAAGGGAACTGCAAAGATTATACTTAGAAATTATTTATTAAAGAAAAAGCTTAATGAAATTAATTTCTTACTAGAAAATAACTTAGTAATTAGCATACAAGAACATATTTCTCCAGCGAGAGATGATTTAAGAAGACAAACTCCGAATATATTTGATGATAGAGAAAGCCTAAAATATATATTTAATTACTTAAAAAATAGACATGTGTGGTACTGTACAGGGACAGAGCTTGCAGAATATTATATTTTAAGAAATAGCATAAAATTAATGGAAGTTAAAGATAGCGGGTTTTATATAGAATATATAGGGAAAAGAAAATTGGAAAATATGATACTGAGTATTAAATTAGATAATAAAAATGTAATAATTATAGAACCAGATGGTAGAAAAATAAATGGATATAATGGAGTTTTCAATATTAATATTTCTAATGGAATGTATAGGATACTGTTTGTTAATTAAATTTTCATTGTAAATTTAGTTGATAAATTAGTATTAACTTGATAGGGGGAAATTATGTTCGAAGTATCAAAATGCAATTATATAGATTACGTTAAAACACAAAATTATTATAATGTAAGAAATGTGAAAGAAAATAGTTTTGTTATTCCATCTTCATTTTTATTTTCTAAAGCAATTTATGGTATTCATAAACTTAGCTATAATTGTTTTAAAATGAATATGCTTTATTCAAAAGAACTTTTAAATAATATTGAAGCAGGAGAAACTAAATATTTAATACGGGTTGATGATTTTCCAATAAGTGATATAGATTCTAATGAATTCATAAGATTTGATTCATTAATGAAAGAATATAATGTTCCCTACATTTTAGGAGTAACACCTTTTTTAAGTTTTTATAAAGATGAGTATAAGGAAATGGATGATAACAGTATTAGAATATTAAAGGAACGAGATATTAATTTTGCTCTACATGGTTTTAATCATTATAATTATAATGATAATAATCATGATAAGCGAAAATATGAAATAGTTTACTATAATAATGAAACCTTGGAGAAATTAATAATAAAATCTATTGAATTTTTTAAGAAAAATAATTTAAATATTCCCAATGTTTTTATTCCACCTTTTAATGCTATGACATATAATAATTACTTGGTTCTTTCTAATTATTTTAGTGTAATAACTGGCGGGGCAACTACATTGTCAACTATGAGTGAAATAAGACCCGTTATGGGTGCAGTTATAAAAAATTCATTGTATCTACCAAGTTACTATCCGTATTATGGAGTGAGTCGTGATATATTAAGAGCAGTAAGAACAAATATATTCAGAAATAGAAAAATAGTTATACCTATTACTATTCACTGGAGTAGTGAAATAAAAGATAATTATAATAGTTTTGTAGAGCTTTTAAAAGAAATACAACATAATGTATGTGATTGGAGGGAGATTGAAAAATTAATTTAAAAAAATAGCTATGTATGGTATTGATAGGTATGCCTTAAGGAATTATAATAATAGTTAATTATTATAAATGAGGATTACAAATATTGCAGAAAGATAATATGTTTGCAAGCTGAAAAGAGTAGATAATCTTTTGATAATCTACTCTTAAAAATATTAATTTTCATATACAAAATTCTGTATTTTTTTTGTAGTTGAAGTTTCATCAAATACATAATAATATATTCCATCTATAAGTCTTCCACTACCATCCTCATCTTGAGGAAATCTACCCTGTAAGATAGTCGAATTTTTTAAAGAATTTAAATTTAATGCGATTGAAATTATTTCCGATTTTTCTAGGTTAGTATGAATCATAGGGAGAGTTTTATCTAGTAATGAAGGATATTTTGTTATGGAAATAGTTTTATATTTCTCAAACAATTGATTTATTACGATTCTATTCCTTTGGCTTCTTTCAAAATCTCCGCCATCAGTATATCTTATTCTGCAATAAGCTAAAGCCTGTGTCCCATCAACAAGTTGCTCTCCGGAAGTTACAATATCAGGTGAATTAGTATTGTTTATTTCATTGATACTTTCTATATAGTAATTAATATATTTAAGTTCTTCATCAGTTATATTTAATGTAATGCCATTAAGACTATCAATTATTCTAGGCAACGATGAAAAATTGACAGTAATGAATTTGTCTAGGTTTAACTTGAAATTTTTGTTAAGGGTTTCAAGGGCAAGCTTAGGACCACCAAAAGCATAGGCATGATTAATTTTATCTTTTTTATCTTTTGTAGGAATAGTAACGTAGGAATCTCTTATTATTGAGCTTAATTTTAATTCATTATGTTGATTATCAATTGTTAATATCATAATGCAATCTGAACGCCCAGCAGTTCCTTCAGTTTCATCTATTCCAAATAAAGCTATATTTTGTATATCCTCATTCTGTGGAGTAGCCATTTCATTATTCTGTAAACCACTAGTCTCCGTTTCTAAAAAGTTTTCTTTAATACTAAGATCATTTTTATTAATATCAACTTTATTAATTTTTCCTAAATAATTATTTATTACAGTTATAAATCCTATAAGAACTATACACAATATAAAAATAATAGAAAGAACGATTTTTTTCCAAGTTATTTTACCTTTCTCATGGGAAGTATCTTTGTCTGAGTTCTTACTAATTTCTAAAGATTTATTATTAAACAATTAATATCACTCCTATTGCTATAATCATAAGAGTATATTCAAAAATAAAATTACATATGTATATTTATGAAACAAAAGTAAAAGAAAGTTGGGAAAATGATGATACAAATAATCGTGAGTTATTGCCTAATTATATTTATTATATTATGTTTTTTTCACGGATCACATAAGAAATGGTGATTATTAGAAGATAAAAGAAAATATATATAGCCAAAAATTAAGATAAGAATTATAATAAATAAGTATATTATAATTTATTATAATAGATATAACTTAAGGGGGGCATAACATGAAAAAAGTAAAAATAGCACTACTAGGATTGGGGAATGTTGGTCGTGGTGTTTGGATGATTTTGAATTCTAACAAAGAAGAAATCATGAAAAGATGTGGATATGAAGTAGAAGTGGCAAAGGTTCTTGTAAGAGATAAGAATAAGCCAAGAGGAGTAGAAATTCCAAATGAACTTGTAACTACAGATTTCAACGAAATATTAGAAGATGATAGTATTAAAATTGTTGTTGAAGTTATGGGTGGAATTGATCCAGCAAGAGAATACATGATCAAATGCATGGATAAGAAAAAGCATATAGTAACTGCAAATAAAATGTTACTTGCAACTGGTGGCGATGAACTTTTTGAAAAGGCAGATGAAAAGGGTATAATGTTTAATTATGAAGCAAGTGTAGCTGGAGGTATTCCAATTATAAAAGGAATAGATGAAAGTTTAACTGCCAATAAAATAGAAACTCTTTATGGTATCGTAAATGGTACAACAAATTATATTTTAAGCAAAATGGAACTTGAAGATGCTGATTTTGATGATGTTTTAAAAGAAGCTCAAGAAAAGGGTTATGCAGAAGCTGATCCAACATCAGATATTGAAGCATA
>Ga0302173_10000618_pt1 | contig 18994 bp, 16 predicted proteins | sample I_Fen_N3_1_FD_198785 | JGI IMG/M metagenome (GOLD analysis project Ga0302173, IMG submission 198785) | Peat permafrost microbial communities from Stordalen Mire near Abisko, Sweden - I_Fen_N3_1 | ecosystem: Environmental > Terrestrial > Soil > Wetlands > Permafrost | place: Sweden: Abisko... | reverse complement strand
TTATAGTTCTACTGGTATTTTCAGATGATACTTTATCTACATAGATTATATTAGAAAATGATTCATCTGGAATACAAAGATGTATAACTTCATCAACTTTATTAGCGAATTCGTGGATGTAAGGTCTAGCAATGTGTATTAAATCCATGCTATTTGTTACAGAAGATGATAGCGTAAGTACTTTTATATCAAGTTGATATTTATCATTATCTTTGTTTTGAGTAACATACTTTTTATACTTTAAAGTTGTAATTATTCTATGGATAGTGCTTTTGCTTAAGCCTAAATTCTTAGATAATTCTCCAATACCACAACCTTTTGGGTATTCTGCTAAACAATCAAGTATATCTATTGCACGTTCTACTGATTGAACTAAATTAGCAGTATTTGAATCTTCAGACATATTAAATCCTCCTGTATAATTATTATATTTATATTACATTGTAATATTTAATAAAGATTTTAACAAATAAAAAATTTTTCTTACGATATCGTTGACAATTAGAAGTGAACATATTAAAATTAGAATATAAAATGAAACGGTGTTCCACAATGCGGAACATGAGGAGGAAGAATATTATGTCAAATATTTTAGATAATTTTTCGATGGATTTCTTCACATTAGACGGAAAAGTGGCAATAGTTACAGGTGGGAACACTGGTATTGGACAAGCATATGCAGTAGCATTAGCTAAAGCAGGAGCTGATTTAGTAATTACAACTCACGGGAGAAATTGGGAAGAAACAGCGGAACTAATAGAAAAAGAAGGAAAAAAAGTTGTATTTGTTCAAGCTGATTTGACTAAAAAAGAAGATAGAAAAAACGTAGTTAAAGTTGCTATGGAGAATTTTGACAAGATAGATATACTAGTTAATAATGCAGGAACTATAAGAAGAGCCCCACTTTTAGAATATACAGAAGAAGACTGGGATGCAGTAATGGATATTAATTTGAATGCTGTATATTTCTTAAGTCAAGAAGTAGCTAGAGTAATGGCAAAGCAAGGTTCAGGAAAAATAATTAATATAGCATCAATGTTAACTTTCCAAGGTGGAAAATTTGTACCACCATACACAGCAAGTAAACATGGAGTTGCTGGTATAACAAAAGCATTTGCAAATGAATTAGCATGTAAAAACATTCAAACAAATGCAATAGCGCCAGGATATATAAAAACAGCAAATACTGAACCAATAAGAGCAGATAAAGAGAGAAATGCAGAAATACAAGGAAGAATACCAGCAGACAGATGGGCTGAACCATTTGATTTAATGGGAGCAGTTGTATTCCTAGCAAGTAGAGCATCAGATTATGTGAATGGTCATGTATTAGCAGTTGATGGTGGCTGGTTAGTAAGATAGTAAAATTAAAGCTTTAATTTAGATAATTAGTAAAATTAAAAATAGATATATAAATTGAAAGAGGTGTTTTATTCGTGGACGTAATAACTATAGGAGATGCAATGATTGCAATGTGTCCAAAGCAAAAAGGACCAATAATATTTTGCAATACATTTGAAAGAAAATTAGGTGGAGCTGAATTAAATGTTGCAATAGGTTGTGCAAGATTAGGAATTCAATCAGGTTGGATAAGCAGACTTGGAAATGATGACTTTGGTAAATATATTTTAAAAACTACAAGAGGTGAAGGTATTGATATCTCTGAGGTAAAACTTGTAGATGAATATCCAACATCAGTATATTTTAGAGAAGTCTTAGCTGATGGATCTAGCAGATCATTTTACTATAGAGAAAAATCTCCAACAAGTACAATGAGAAATGAAGAATTAAATGAGGAATATATTAAACAAGCAAAAATTCTTCATATTACAGGAGTTTTTCCTTCAATTACTAAGAATAATCAAGAGATTATATTAGAAGCAGTAAAATTAGCTAAAAAACATAACTTAACTGTATCTTTTGATCCTAACATTAGATTAAAAATGTGGACAAAAGAAGAAGCAAAAGCTTATATAGAAAAATTATTACCACATGTAGATATTCTTTTAATAGGTGATGAAGAAATAGAAATCTTATTAGGAGATACAACTATAGAAGATGCAATAAAAACTTTCCATGAATGTGGAATAGAAAAAGTTATTGTTAAAAAAGGATCTAAGGGAGCAATAGCTTCAGATGGCAAAAATGTTTATGAGGTAGATGCTATTAAGCCAAAAGCTTTAGTTGATACAGTAGGAGCAGGCGATGGATTTGCAGCAGGATTCTTAACATCAGTAATTAAGGGTAAAACACTAGAAGAATGTGTTAAATTCGCAAATGCAGTTGGATCTTTAGTAGTAGGTGTTGAAGGCGATAATGAAGGTTTACCTTTTTATGATGATGTTTTGGTTCATTTAGGGCAAGCGAAAAAAATAGAGAGATAAAATTAATAATTTAAAATATATAAACAAAATAAAATAAGATGAGGTGTAACAATGTTTGAAAAAATTTATAATACATTAAAAGAAGAAAAAGCAGTAGCAGTTATTAGAACTAAGACATATGAAGAAGCTAAAGAAATAAGTATAGCAGCTATTCATGGTGGAATGAAAATCATAGAAGTAACTATGAGTGTACCAAATGCGCCTAAGTTAATAAAAGAATTAAAAGAAGAATTTAAGGATGCTTGCGTTGGAGCTGGAACTGTATTAACTAAAGATGCTGTAGATGCATGTATTGAAAACAATGCTGACTTTATTGTAGCTCCTTGCTTAGATGAAGAAGTAGTAGCTTATGCAATTCAAAGAAAAGCATTAATGATACCAGGATTAATGACAATGTCAGAAATAAATAAAGCTTATAAGCTAGGTTTAAGATTTATAAAAATATTCCCAGGAAATGTTGTTGGTAAAGGACTTATAGGTGCAGCAAAATCAATATTCCCAGATCTTAGCATTATGCCTACTGGTGGAGTAAACAAGGATAATATAGATGAATGGATCAAAGGTGGAGCAGACTGTAGTGGAATTGGTAGTGACTTAAATAAAGTATATAAAAGTAATGGTAGTGAAGGCGTAAAGGAATATTGTGCTGAAGTTATTAGCAAAGTAAAAAGCTTATAATTGAATTAAAGGAATACATGAAATAGGTTTCAATAAATGTGATTAGATTATATAAATTGTATTTTATAATCTAAAATTCACAAATAAATTGTCAGAAGTCATCATAATTAATTGAGTATTGATAATTGCAATATATATACTTAATAAAATTATTAAATAATAATATAAATTTAGGAGGAATGTATCATGAGTACAGTTAATAAATTTTCATTAGAAGGTAAGATTGCATTAGTAACAGGTGCAGCATATGGTATTGGATTTGAACTTGCAAAATCTTATGCACAAGCGGGAGCAACAATAGTATTTAACGATATTAATCAAGACTTGGTTGATAAAGGGTTAAAGGCATACGAAGAATTAGGAATAAAAGCTTTTGGATATGTATGTGATGTTACAGATGAACCAAAGGTAATGGAATTAGTTGAAAAAATAGAAAAAGAAGTTGGAGTAATTGATATTCTAGTAAATAATGCAGGAATAATCAAACGTGTTCCAATGCTTGAAATGAAAGTAGAAGACTTTAGACAAGTTATAGATGTAGATTTAACTGCTCCATTTATAGTAGCTAAAGCTGTAATACCTGGAATGATTAAAAAGGGACATGGAAAAATAATCAACATATGTTCTATGATGAGTGAACTTGGAAGAGAAACTGTTTCAGCTTATGCAGCTGCAAAGGGTGGACTTAAGATGTTAACAAGAAATATTGCATCTGAATATGGTGAATATAATATCCAATGTAACGGACTTGGACCTGGATATATAGAAACACCACAAACTGCACCAATAAGAACACCAGGACATCCATTTAATGAATTTATAATAGCAAAAACTCCAGCTGCACGTTGGGGAACTCCAGAAGATTTAGCAGGACCAGCTGTATTCTTAGCATCTGATGCATCAGATTTTGTAAATGGTCATATTTTATATGTAGATGGTGGAATCTTAGCTTACATTGGAAAACAACCTAAATAATAGTTGAAAACAACATGATAATTAGGAGGAAAAGTAAATGAAAATTGCTTTAATAAACGAAAATAGTCAAGCTGCAAAAAATCCAATAATATATGAAGCATTAAAAAAAGTAGTAGAACCAAAAGGCCATGAAGTATTCAATTATGGAATGTATGGTGTAGATGGTGAAGCTCAATTAACATATGTTCAAAATGGTATACTAGCTGCTATTCTTTTAAATTCAGGAGCAGCAGATTACGTAATTACTGGATGTGGAACTGGTGAAGGTGCAATGCTTGCAGCTAATTCATTCCCTGGAGTATTATGTGGTCACGTAGTTGATCCAGCTGATGCTTATATGTTTGCACAAGTTAATGATGGAAATGCAATAGCATTACCTTTTGCTAAAGGTTTTGGATGGGGAGCTGAGTTAAACTTAGAATATATTTTTGAAAAGTTATTCCAAGGTGAAAGTGGGCAAGGATATCCAAAGGATAGAGTTATCCCAGAACAAAGAAATAAAAAAATCTTAGATGAAGTTAAAAAAGTAACTCATAAAGATATGGGAACAATTTTAAAAGAAATAGATCAAGAGTTGTTAAAAGGTGCTGTAAGTGGAGAAAAATTTAAAGAGTATTTCTTTAATAATTGCAAATGCAAAGAAATTGAAGCTTATATTAGAAGCATTGTAGAATAATTAAATTATAATTAGTTTATAATTTAAATTATCTTAAAATTAACTCAAATAGTAATGATATATAATATTCCTTAATTATATATAAATATTAACCAAAAAAATTAATCATAGCCTTATCAAGTAGAAATTGTAGACTCTATATCTATATGCTTGATAAGGCTAAAAATGAATATTTGAGTTGAAAATGGTGTATTAAATTATTCATTTATTATTTTTAATTTTAGATTAAGAAGTAGAATCAAAAAAAACACTATGATATATGCACTAGTAAGGACATTTAATTAAATATCTTTAATAAGAATTGTGACAGAGCTACGAGGCAACTGTTGTTAAAGGTCATATAGATACTGAAAATTAGACTAGTATAGGAGTTATTCTTGTATTGGTCTTTTGTTTTATCTAAAACTGTATTATATTAAATTAATGGGGAAGTGAGAATGGGGGCATTTATGGAGAAGATAGATTTAAAAGAAATTAAGCAACATGGTAGTACATATTTTCCTTTTGCATTTTACACAGTAGAAAGTGATAAAGAAAAAGGGCTACTAGTAAAGCATCATTGGCATGAGCAAATAGAATTAATATATTTAAAAGAAGGACAGTTCAAGGTAGAAGTAAATATGGAGAATTATATTATATATGAAGAATGTTTTTGTTTTATAAATAGTGAAGAACTTCATTTTATTAAGTCGAGCTACCCAAGTAATGAAAGTGCTGTTGTATTTGATTTAAGAATGCTTAGTTTTGATATATTTGATTCAGTACAAAGGCAGTTAATTCAACCATTATTAAATGGTCAATTAAAAATGCCTCGTTTTATTTCTAAGAAAGAAAAATATGGAGAAGAAATTTTTGAAGAGTATAGAAAAATTATCGCAATATATAGATATGAAGGTGAGTTGTCTCAAAATCCAGAAAATAATATAGCATCACAAATTAAAATAAAAACTTCGATCCTTAATATTTTAGCAATTTTATATGAGAATAATTTATTAATTAGTGAATTAGGTAATAGTAAAGATTATAGGATAGATTACATTAAGACAACTATTTCTTACATTCAAAATAATTATAAGGAAAAAGTTTATATAAAAGATTTAGCAGAACAAATTAATATGAATGAGCAGTATTTTTGTCGCTTTTTTAAAAGGATGATTGGAAAAAGCCCCATGGAATACGTAAATGAATATAGAATAAAGAAAACTAAGGAATTGCTTAAAGAAACAGATAAGCAAGTAATTGATATTTGTTTAGAATGTGGATTTAATAATATGGGGAATTTCATAAAAGTATTTAAAAAACATACTGGAATAAATCCAATTAGGTATAGAAAAGAATTTAAAAACAAAAAGTCATAAAAACGTAATTTTAAGTCAATAATTCGGAAGAATATTCAAATATAAGACTGTATTATATAAATATAAAAGAGTTTTATAGGAGGCTTTATAGTATGAAAAAGTGGTGGCATGATAAGGTGGCATATCAAATATATCCAAAAAGTTTTTGTGACTCTAATGAAGATGGAATTGGTGATTTAAGAGGACTTATAAGTAAGCTTGATTATCTAAAAGAACTAGGAGTAGATATAATTTGGATTTCACCAATTTATTGTTCTCCAATGATAGACCAAGGTTATGATATTTCTGATTATTATAATATTGATCCAAAATTTGGTTCTATGGAGGATATGGAGGAGTTATTAAGAGAAGCTAAAAAAAGAGATATGTATATATTGATGGATTTAGTTGTTAATCATTGTTCAGATAAACATGAATGGTTTAGAAAAGCATTAGAAGATCCAGAGGGAGAATATGCAGATTATTTCTATATTCGAGAAGGAAAAGGAGATAAACTACCTTGCAATTGGCGATCTTACTTTGGAGGAAGTGTATGGGAAAAGATACCTGATACAAATAAATATTATCTTCATTTATTTGCAAAAGAACAACCAGACTTAAATTGGGAAAATACAAAGGTAAAAAAAGAAATATATAAAATGATTAATTGGTGGCTTGAAAAAGGACTAGCTGGTTTTAGAATAGATGCTATTATTAACATAAAAAAGGATTTAAGATTTCAAGATTTTCCATCTGATAGAGAAGATGGGCTTTGCAGTATCGATAGAATGTTAGAAGCAGCAGAAGGTGTTGGAGATATGCTAAAGGATCTAAAAGAAGAAACTTTTGAAAAGTATGATGCATTTACAGTTGGTGAAGTATTTAATAATAAAGAAGAAGAACTTTATGAATTTATAGGTAAAGAAGGATACTTTTCTTCCATGTTCGATTTCGAAATGGAAGTTTTAGGAAAGAGCAAAGTAGGTTGGTGTGGGAGTATAGATTTTACAACAAATGAATTAAGAACAGCTATTTTTGATAGTCAAATAAAAACATTGGATATAGGCTTTAAAGCTAATATTATTGAAAACCATGATGAACCAAGAGGGGTAAGCCGCTACATTCCAAAGGAAGACCTAAATGACAAAAGTAAGAAGATGCTTGGAACTATATCACTTATGCTTAGGGGAATACCATTTATTTATCAAGGGCAAGAACTTGGTATGACAAACTCTAAATTTAATTCTATAAAAGAATTTGATGATATTGCTACTATAGATCAATATAAAGTAGCAATAAAAGAAGGATATAGTGAAGAAGAAGCATTAGAAATTATAAATATTTATAGCAGAGATAATGCTAGAACACCATTTCAATGGAATAACAGCGAAAATGCAGGTTTTACAACAGGAAAGCCTTGGCTTAAAGTTAATGAAAATTACAAAGAAATTAATGCTGCATCACAAGTTAGAAATGAAGATTCTGTATTTGGATTTTACAAAAAACTTATAAATTTAAGAAAATCAGAAGAATTTAAAGATGCAGTCGTATATGGCACATTTGAAGCTGCATTAGAAAACTATGATAATTTATTTGCTTTTTATAGAGAAGGATCATCTAAAAAATTAATGATACTCGCAAATTATCAAAAGGAAGAACAAATAATTGAATTATCAAAACAATATAGGAAAGTATTACTTAATAATTGTGATGAAGTAAACATTGAAGATGATAAAATAATACTACAAGGATATCAAGCTCTTATTCTTGAAGTTGTCTGAAAAAAAAGATGACAGGAAATGTTAAGAGAAATATACATTTATTTATAAAGAATGGTATAGACAATCAATTTCTTATATGATACAATTAATCCAACTTAAACGTTTACTGAAAGGGAAGAATACACTATGAATTACAAAATAAATAAACCTACAATTAAAGATGTTGCTAAAAAATCCAATGTTTCTATAGCTACAGTTTCTAGAATATTAAATAATTTAGATGGATATTCAGAAGACACTCGTAAAAAGGTTCTAGATATAATGGATGAAATAGGATATCAAAGAAATGCAGTTGCAAGAAACTTGAAGGTTAAAGAAACACGCACTATTGGGGTATTACTTCCTAGAGTAAGCACTACATATTATGTAGAAATTTTAAATGGAATAGAAGATTTTGCACATCTTAATAACTATAGCGTAATAATATGTAATGTTGGGATTAATGGAGAAAGTAATTTAGAATATTTAAGTGTGTTATCGGAAAGGCAAGTAGATGGAATAATTGTTTGTAGTTTGCCACCGAAAGATGAGTTTTGCAAAAAAGTAATAGAATCAAATATTCCAACTATTTTTGTATCTACATTATCGTATCGTTATTCGATACCTTATGTTAAGGTTGATGATTATCAAGCAGCCTACTCAGCAACTTGCTATTTAATTGAAAATGGTCATAAAGAAATTGCAATGTTAGGTGGAGCGAAGGATGATATTATAGCAGAAGTTCCGCGTTTAAATGGATTTATTCAAGCATTAAAGGATAATAATATTCCTATAAAAGAAAATCTTATTAAGGAAAAAGGATTCAGCTTTAGAGAGGGAGTAGAAGGAATGGAAGAACTTTTAAAAGAAAATGAAAAGTTTACTGCAATTTTTGCTTCTTGTGATGATAGTGCCGTTGGAGCATTATCATTAGCACATAAAAGAGGGATTAAAATACCAGAGGATATTTCTATAATAGGTTATGATAATACAAATATAGCAGAAATGGCTTATCCACCTCTAACAACTGTAGGCCAACCTCTATATGAAATGGGTAAAAAATCTGTTGAAATGTTAATTAAGAGAATTTCTTTAAATGAAAAAGTTGAAAGCATAATAATGCCATTTGAAATTGTAGAAAGAGAAACTGTGAAAAAAATATAGAATTAGACTGAAAATAATTAGAGATGTGCTCTATAATGCAAATAGAAAAATTACGATAAAAGAACGTAATTTTTTAAAATTAACGTAAACGATTAAGTTAAATTGGTTAATATTATACACTTTTTAAGAATTAATTGCTTTAAACAGTTGAGTTTACTAAATATAAATAAAGGGTAAACGTATACTGAAATATAAATTTATAGGGGGAAAATAAATGAACAAAAAATTAAAATTACTAGTATCAATTGGTGTTAGTGTAGTCCTTGGAACTACATTGTTAGTTGGATGTGGATCTAAAAAGGATGCAACAGAAAATGGAAAGGTTAAACTAGAGATATTTTCAACTAAATCAGAAAATAAAACAATTATGGAATCATTAATTAAGGAATTTCAAACGAAAAATCCTAATATTGAAATTAAAATCAATGCACCCGCAGATCCTGGTACTGTTTTAAAAACAAGACTTGCCAAAAATGATATTCCGGATTTAATAAGCGTAGGTGCAGATTCAACATTTGGTACTCTAGTTGATGCAAATGTTCTTCTTGATTTAACTAATGATAGTGTTATTAGCAATATACAAAAACCATACTTAGATATGTTAAATGGGATAGCGGCTACTGATGACGGTAAAATATATGGAGTACCATATGCTACAAATGCTGATGGTGTTTTATATAACAAGGATGTCTTTACAAAATTAGGATTGCAAGTTCCTAAAACATGGGATGAATTTATGAATGTATCTCAAAAAATTAAAGATTCTGGTCAACTACCATTTTATTTAGCACTTAAGGATGCATGGACAGGAATGGTTTACTGGAATGCATTAGCTAGTGATTTAACACCTAGCACTTTCGTAAAGGATAAAAAAGCTGGTAAGACAAATTTTGCAGCTACTCATACAGAAGTGGTAGATAAGATGGAAAAAATAGGAACGCTTGCTCAAGATGATATATTAGGAGTAGCTTATAATGATGCTAATGCTGCTTTTGCACAAGGGAAATCAGCAATGTATTTACAAGGTAATTGGGCAATTAGTGAAATTAAAAAAGCAAATTCAAGTATTAACTTAGGAATGTTCCCATTCCCAGCTAGTAATGATGCTTCTAAAAACAATATAATATCTGGTATTGATGTATTGTTTGCGGTATCAAGTAAATCAAAGCATCCTGATGAAGCAAAAAAATTCGTAGCATTTATGACTGAAAAAGAAAATGCTCAAAGATATATAAAAGATCAATTTGCATTTTCTGCTGTTAAAGATGTAGTACAAGAAGATCCAAGTGTAACAGATGTAAAAGAAAGCTTTAAAACTGGGAAAATTGGTGTTTTCCCAGACCATTATTATCCAAGTTCATTTGATACAGCAAGTTTAATTCAAGGTTTTTATAGTAAAAAAGATAAGGGTGAATTTATGAAACAACTTGATACTGAATACGATAAAGCTAACAGTAAACAATAAACGAATCATGATGAGGATAGTGTAAAGATATCCTCATTATGTTATTTAAAAATTATTTGCTAATAATTTCAATAAATGGGAGGTTAAAGAAGTTGAAAAAGAAAAAATCTTTTTATATTATGACTATACCTGCAGTTGTATTATTTTTTATATTTCATACATTATCACTTTTTGAAGGTATATTTTACAGTTTCACTAATTCCAAGGGATATGGGAATTGGAATTTTGTTGGATTAAAAAATTACATTGCAGTATTCCAGGATAGTAATGTTACGCATGCATATATGTTTACTTTTAAATTTGCAATTATAACTACAATTATTGTAAATGTGTTAAGCCTTTTAATTGCTGTCGGGTTAAGTTCAAGAATAAAATTTAAAAATACTTTGAAGTCTATATATTTTATTCCTAATATACTTGGAACTTTGATAGTAGCTTTTATATTTAACTTTGTATTTGCACATATAGTACCTAATATTGGGGCAGCACTAAATATGTCATTACTTAGCCAAAATATTTTAGGTGATGAAAAACTTGCATGGATTGGCATAGTATTTGTAACAGCATGGCAGTCTATTGCATTTACCACAATAATATATTTATCAGGTCTTAACACTATTGACACTGATATTTATGAAGCTTGTGATATTGATGGTGCTAATGGATGGCAAAGATTTAAGAGTATAACATTTCCACTTATAGCTCCATTTTTTACTATAAACATGGTTTTAAGTATGAAAGGATTTCTAATGGTATTTGACCAAGTGGTGGCTATGACAGGAGGAGGTCCAGGAACAGCAACTCAATCAATATCTTATGTTATTTATAAAGGTGGATTTAGCCAAGGAAACTTTGCTTACCAATCTGCAAATGCAGTTATTTACTTTATTATAATTGTAGCAATATCCCTATTCCAACTTAGAGTCCTTGAAAAAAGGGAGGAAAAAGTATTATGAAGAATAGCAAAACAAATTGGATAGCAACTATATTGATGATAGCGGGTGCAGTAATAACTATTATATTTCCACTATATCTTACAGTATTAATAGCTATAAAAACACCACAAGATATGGTGCCAAGTGCTTTATCAATCCCTAAGACACTTCGATTTGAAAATTTTACAGATGCAATTGAAATGACAAACTTTTTTGCAGCTTTAAAAAATAGTGTTATAATAACTGTTTCTGTATTGATAGTAACATTACTTTCGAACTCTTTAGTTTCATATGCTATAGCTAGGAATAGAAATAAAAAGTTTTTTAATGCTCTTTATTATTATTTTTTAAGTGCTATGTTTGTACCGTTTCCAATAATTATGCTTCCAATTGTAAAGCAAGTAACTATGCTTAATATGGATAATATTATAGGTATAATATGCCTATATGTTGTATTTGGATTACCTTTTAATATATTTTTATATTCTGGGTATATTAAGACAATTCCTGTTTCACTTGAAGAAGCAGCAATAATAGATGGTGCATCTACATTTAGAGTGTTTTGGAGTATTATATTCCCTTTATTAAAGCCTATAAGCGCAACTGTTGCAATTACTACTTGTTTATGGACGTGGAATGATTTTATGTTACCACTTATTATTTTAGGGGATCCAGAGATGGCAACTTTACCGTTAGTTCAATATGTATTTCAATCTCAGTTTACTACAGATTACAATTTAGCATTTGCATCATATTTACTAGCATTATTACCTATGCTTTTAGTATATATTTTTGCACAAAAGTGGATAAGAAATGGTATTACTACTGGAGCAGTTAAATAAATTAATTATGATTAAGAGGGAGTAAAAATGTATAGATTGGAAAGTAGAAAAGAATCAGCAAATAAAATAATGGGAGAACACCCATTAGATAAGACAGATACTTTCTTCATCTATACTAAATATAAAAAATAAAATAAATAAGTCTATAGCAGTTATTTAACTGACTATAAACTTATTATACGAGGAGAATGAGTTATGAATAAGAAATGGTGGAAAGAAAGTGTAGTTTATCAAATATACCCAAGGAGTTTCAATGACACAAATGGAGATGGTATTGGAGATATACAAGGCATTGTAGAAAAATTAGATTATTTAAAAGAATTGGGGATAGATGTAATTTGGTTATCGCCAGTTTATAAATCACCTAATGATGATAATGGATATGATATAAGTGATTATGAAGATATAATGGGTGATTTCGGAACAATGGAAGATATGGATGAGCTTCTTAAAGAAGGTAATAAGAGAGGGATAAAAATCCTTATGGATTTAGTTGTTAATCATACTTCTGATGAGCATAAATGGTTTATTGAATCAAGGAAATCAGAGGAAAATCCTTATAGAGATTATTATGTATGGAGAGATCCAGTAAATGGAGAAGAACCTAATGATTTAACTTCAGCATTTAGTGGTAGTGCATGGCAGTATGATGAAGAATCAGGACAATATTATTTACATTTGTTTAGTAAAAAGCAGCCTGATTTAAACTGGGAAAATGAAGAAGTTCGTAACAAGGTTTATGATATGATGAATTTCTGGATTGATAAAGGTATTGGTGGATTCAGAATGGATGTTATAGAACTTATAGGTAAGATTCCAGATGATAAAGTTACATCAAATGGTCCAAAGCTTCATGAATATATTAAAGAAATGAACATGAAAACTTTTGGTGGTAAAGATTTGCTAACTGTTGGAGAAACCTGGGGAGCTACTATAGAAACAGCTAAACAATATTCTAATCCAGATGATAGTGAGCTTAGTATGATATTTCAATTTGAGCACATTATGTTAGATCAACAACCAGATAAAGAAAAGTGGGATCTAAAACCTTTAGATTTGCTAGATTTAAAGACAGCATTATCAAGATGGCAGATAGGATTAGAGGGAACTGGCTGGAACAGTTTATTCTGGAATAATCATGATCTTCCAAGAATAGTTTCTAGATGGGGAAATGATATAGAGTATAGAATAGAAAGTGCAAAAATGCTCGCTACATTATTGCATGGAATGAAAGGAACACCTTATATATATCAAGGTGAAGAACTTGGCATGACTAATATAAGATTTGAAAACCTTGATGAGTACAAAGATATAGAAAGTCTTAATATGTATAAAGAAAGAAAAGAAAAAGGTTATAGTCATGAGGAAATAATGGAGTCAATTTATACAAAAGGAAGAGACAATGCACGTACACCAATGCAATGGAATGATAGTGAAAATGCAGGTTTTACAAGTGGGGAACCATGGATACAGGTGAATTCTAATTATAAAGAAATAAATGCTGAAGCACAATTAAATGCTGAAAATTCTATTTTTAATTATTATAAAAAACTAATCAAAATTAGAAAATCAAATCCAGTAGTTGTGTATGGAGATTATAAACTGATTTTAGAAGAAAACAAAGAAATATTTTCTTATATAAGAACTTTAGAAAATGAAAAGTTATTAGTTATATGTAATTTTACCGGAAATAAGACGAAGTTCGTTTGTGAAGAACAAATTAAATTTAAGTCTAGAGAACTTTTGATTTCAAATTATAATGTAGATGGAAATGAACAAATAGATAATATAGTACTTAGACCTTATGAATCGAGAGTTTATAAACTTTTGGTAGAGTAAATATAGTTGATATTAAATCAGGATGTTCTAAAACATTTTTAGAGACTAGCACAAGCCTTAATTAGGCTTGTGCTAGTCTCTTAGTGTAAGTTATTACTACACTTGGAAGAAGTACTAAAGAAATATATATAATAGTAAATTAAAAGTGTTAGTAGTTATTATTTTTGAGATGATTTTAAGACGCTTATTAATAAAAGTGAATTGATTTTACGAGAATGTTATTATGTTATTATTACAATAGTAATAAATAAGAATGAAATGGATAAAATTATGTTTACTTAAATAGTATATATAATATTGGAGGTTAGTATGAATAAATATAAAAAAATACAATGTCAATTGATAGCTAAAGAGATGGTAGGTATATTAAATAAAAATGGCTATGTAAGTTATTATGCTGAAGATAAAGAAGAAGCAAAAAAGAAGATTTTAAATTTAATACCAGAGGGGTCAAGTATATCAGTAGGTGGTTCAGAAACTCTTCAAGCTATGAACATGATAGAAGAATTTAGGAGTGAAAAATATAAGTTCTTTGATAGATTTCAATCTATACCTTATGAAGAAATTTATGAAATATACAGACAATCATTACTTTCAGATTACTTTGTTTCAAGCACTAATGCAATAACTAGAAAAGGGCAGCTTGTTAATACAGATTCATCAGGAAATAGAATTGCATCTATGATAATTGGACCTAAAAAGGTAATCATAGTGGCAGGAGCTAACAAGGTGGTGGACGATTTAGAGGAAGCTTTAAAAAGAATAAAAAAAATTGCACCCTTGAATGCAACAAGAGTTAATCATGAAACTCCATGCGTAAACACTGGAAGGTGCATGGAATGTGAAATACAAAATTCAGTATGTAATTATACAGGAATAATAGAAAATGGACGAAAGGAACTGGGTAGAATAACAGTTATTATGGTTGCTGAGGAGTTAGGATTTTAAAATATTTTTTTATTTTGATAGGAATGTAAAATTGATAGTGCATCGTAAAAAAATTACATGAAATCATAAAAAAGTATATGTTATTAAAAAAACTAAAGGGCTTATGAAAATGTTTACTGCAATATTAATGAAAAGTGAATGAAATAAAAAGAAAGTCCATTTCTATTAAATTAGTATTTAAATAGAATTAAACTATATGATACCTACAGTGGAAATTCTACTTATGCGTATATCCGCCGAAATCAATGACACTCTGTTGTTCCGGTTACTGGAGTATTTATTGGTGGGAAAATAAAACTCGAATCACTTTGTTCGCTGAGTAAATTCGAGTAGCCAAATATAAAATTTGGATGCTCACTTATCATCAGAAGTTGCACCAGTTATGTTTGCTCATTAGAAAAGCTAAGGACACGCATAACTGGAACAATTTCTAATGAAGAAATACCTACCACTAAATGCTCTGATTCAACACTCCACAAAAGAGTGTCATTAATTTCTGGTTTTATATATACACTTAAGCATGGTAATTGAAGAGTATAATACCAGGTATAAGTATAAATTCTGATGTGGTTATCTCTATATATAATTAAGCTATTATTTAATAGTAAAGTTTTACGAAGGGAGAACTATTTAACTATGAAAGATTATTTTCATAAAACAATAGGGCGTAATACTGTTAGAGCAGCGTTAATGGGTCAAATTGAGGATTATGTAAAGGTTATATTAAAGGGGAATATACAACAAATACCTTATAGTACTTATGTAGATTTTTATAAAAGTGGTAGTAGAAAAGAGTTTGAAGATTTTTACTTTGAAAGGAGAAAGGAATTAACTGCTTTAGGATTGTATTTACAGTGGAATGATTCAAAAAAGGCTATAGATTATTTTCAGGAGTTATTATGGACAATATCTAATGAATTTAGCTGGTGTTTGGCTGCACATTTGCCATATGAAGAGGATACTTTTGGAGAAGATCCAGCAAAGGTAATAGATCTTTTTTCGGCAGAAACAGCACAAACTTTAAGTGAAATTATAATCATTCATAAAGACAAAATAGATTTATTATTATCCAATCATATCAAGAAGCAAATTAAAGAAAGAGTTATAAATCCTTTTATAGATAAAAATTGGGAATGGGAGACTGCTACTCATAATTGGAGTGCAGTTTGTGGCGGTTGTATTGGAATAGTTGCTTTGCTTATAGAAAAAGAAGAAAAGCAAAAATTAATTTTGAATAAGGTTGAGAAAGCATTAGAATACTATATTAGTGGTTTTGGTGAAGATGGAGCGACTTTAGAGGGGATAGGATATTGGTCTTATGGTTTTGGGTATTATATATATTATAAAGCTTTGAAGAATGAAATATATCCAAAAGATAATTTTAAAGAAAATAATAAGATTAAAGCTATAGCTAATTTTCCTCAAAGCATTCAAATTTCAGAAGAAGTATTTTTGCCATTTTCAGATGTACCACCTAATATGACATTACCTTCTGGCTTAATATCATATTTATACAGTAAATATAATATTAAACTACCTTTAATAGAAAAAATAAGCTCTTTGAACTTTGATCATTGCTATAGATGGGCTCATGTAAGCAGAAACTTATGGTGGACAAGCGAGGATATATTAAAAAAAGAATTATCTAATATATCATGTTATTTTGAAGATGCTCAGTGGATGATTCATAGAAAAGATAAGATGTTTTTTGCTATAAAGGGAGGCAGTAATAATGAGCCTCATAATCATAATGATATAGGGAGTTTTGTTGCAGCCATAGATGGAGAAATAATTTTAGCTGATTTAGGTGCAGGAGCATATACAAAAGGATACTTTGGTAGCGAGAGATATACTTATAATCATACAAGATCATATTGGCATTCTGTACCAATTATAAATAAGTGTGAACAAGAAGAAAATAAATTAATAAGTAATGTTGTTAAATATAATATTCAGAATGATTCTATAGAATTTGATTTAGAATTATCTTCTGCATATCCTTCAGCAGAAATAAATAACTTTTATAGAAAAGTAAAGTTTGAAAATAATAAAGGTATGTTTACCATAGAGGATTCAATTTTAGGTGAAGATATAACCTTAATAAATGAAGGATTTATAAGCTATATAAAACCAAAGGTTACCAAGGTTGGAGAGGTTATTTGGAGTGGAAAAAAGGGAAATATTATTTTGTCATATAATTGTGATATATTTGATTATTCTATTGAAGAAGAAGAAGTGACTAATCATTACAATGAAGTAATAAGTATATATAGGTTAGGATTATTAACACGTAATAAGGAGAAGGAATTTATAATGGCTTTTAAATTTTATTATGAAATAATATAAAAATTAAATTTAAAGCTATAATTTATTGAATAATAAGGTTAACTTATGTATAAAAAAAGGCTGTATTGTTTTGGGAAATCTAAATAATAGTTAGGATTATAGATTATCAAGGAGGCGCTTTAAAATGAATAGCAACTGGAAAGAAGAAGCATGGAGATTTATCGATGAAAAAACTAAATTAAATAACGAGAGAATAGGAGATAATTTTCCTCATTCAGTTAAAGATAAGCACTATCAACTAGAAAATGAACAATGGTGGACAGCGGGATTTTGGCCAGGCATATTATGGAGAGTATATCTTAAAAATGGAGATGAAAAATTAAAAATAACAGCAGAAGCTTGTGAAGAAAAAATGAATCATTTATTAAGTGATACTGAATCAATAGATCATGATTTAGGATTTATGTGGACATTAACAAGTTTAGCTAATTACAAAATAACGAAAAGTAAGCAAGCTAGACAAAGGGCACTACTTGCAGCTAATTTATTAATGGCAAGATTTAATTCAAATGGGAATTATATTAGAGCTTGGAATGCTTGGAGTGGGCGTAAAGATAATAGTGGAGTGGCAATTATTGATTGTTTAATGAATTTACCTATATTATATTGGGCATCAGAAGAAACTGGAGATCCTAGATTTAAACAAGTTGCACAAAAACATGTAGAAATGGTATTGAATCATTTTATAAGACCAGATGGTTCAGTGCAACATATGGTGATATTTGATTCTGCTACAGGAGAAGTAGTAGAAAAATGTGGTGGGCAAGGATTTGCTGCAAATAGTGCATGGGCAAGAGGCTGTGCGTGGGCAGTTTATGGACTTACACTTTCTTATAAATATACAAAAAATGAAGAAATATTAAATGTAGCTAAAAGAACAGCTCATTATTTTATAGCTAATGTTAAAGGTGAAAAATATCCAGTATGGGATTTTAGAGTACCAGAAGATACTGAAGTTAAAAGATATAAATATCCAGATTCTTCAGCAGGTGCAATAGCTGCATGTGGGTTATTACTTTTATCAGAATGTGTTGAAGATGTAGAAAAAGATTTATATTTAAAGGCAGGGGAAAGTATATTGAAAAATTTATATTTTGAATGTGGAACAATAGAGGATGTAGAAGAAGAAGGTTTAATTAAACATGGTACAGGCCATTTTCCAGAACAAAAGAATTTAGATGTACCATTAATTTATGGAGATTATTTCTTTGTAGAAGGTATTTCAGTATTAAATGGTGAAAAGTTATTATTTTGGTAACTTCCTTCTTGCATTTCCTTCTTCGAATTTTCTACTTGGAGCTTTTATAGTTGAAAACATAAACTTTCCCGATGGATATATTTGAATAAGCCATATTCATGTCTAAGAAATAATTATACTTTTTTACTAGTCTCATTTAAAAATTGGATATAAACGTGTTGTAAAATAATTAATAAGGTTGTGATAAGATATGAAAAAGTATGAGTTTTTTAATCAAAAGAATAAGCAGTTTTTTATTGATGATATAAAAAAGGTTGCAGAATATGTACAGGCAAATTGTGAAGAAGAAGCTACAAAAATTATAAAAGTTGCTGATGATGTTGTGAATCAAAAGTTTTTATTTGAACTGCGTTGGGATATGGAAAGAACTCATATTCCTGAAATATT
>Ga0302173_10000616_pt1 | contig 19043 bp, 17 predicted proteins | sample I_Fen_N3_1_FD_198785 | JGI IMG/M metagenome (GOLD analysis project Ga0302173, IMG submission 198785) | Peat permafrost microbial communities from Stordalen Mire near Abisko, Sweden - I_Fen_N3_1 | ecosystem: Environmental > Terrestrial > Soil > Wetlands > Permafrost | place: Sweden: Abisko... | reverse complement strand
CCTGGGTAACCTGTATGACGCATGTAAATTTTGTCATTCATTTTTGTACCTGTAAGGTTAATTTTTTCTGAGTTGATAACAATTACGTTATCTCCACAATCAACGTGCGGTGTGTAACTAGGCTTGTACTTACCTCTTAAGATCATTGCAACCTTTGAAGCAAGACGTCCTAAGTTATGACCTTCAGCGTCAACAACAATCCACTCTTTAGTTACAGTGGCTTTGCTAGCTGAAACTGTTTTGTAGCTTAATGCGTCCATAATATTATTTTAATTAAACATTCCATCCCCAATAAAGGGGATGCAAAAGTACAATTAATTATTTTAAAACCAAATAGCTTAAAAGAATATTTTATCTACTGAAAATCAGGGTGTCAGTTTTATATTTAAAACAATAAAAAAAAACCACCTTCACAATAACGCGAAGGTGGTTCAAAATTTGGAATTATTTTGTTAGACAATGAATAAATTTGCAATGTCTACAACTTGTTGTGTGGTAAGCGGCTCATCGTAAGCTTCTGATCCTGCTGCGGCTCCAAATGCGGCTGCAGTATTAAACCCTGCCTGCACCGTAACTCCTTCACCTGCGTATACGGCTTGTGTTGCGGCTGGCATTCCTGCACCTCTTTCATCATTGGAAATCCATCCTTTTAATTTTCGTAAGCGTCGAACTTCAGATGCATGACGGGCTTCTACAGAGTGAATTTGTAGTGCCGCGGTCAATAAATCTGGTGTAGTAATTAAATTTCCAGCCTGACCTTTGTATGCTCTTACGCCTGTGTCTTCAAAAGCTTGTGCCAATGCCAAAAAGGTTGGATAATCGTGAAATGGATCAAAAGCTCCGCCAACAGTAAAATCAAAAGTTGGTTTTGGTACAAAGTTGGCGCTCATTGTGCCTCCTAATCCTGCTATCAAAAATTTAACATGACTTGACTCGTGTGCTGCAATTTGTTGAAAAACTTTTAAATCCCGGCCTCCGTTTTCTGATGCTGGAATTACTCCAGAATCTAAAGCCATTGCATAAAATTCGTTTTCAAGATATTCTAATGTTAGCGCAAATTGCAAAGCGCCAATAGGTGTTGCTGGAGTTGCGGTGATATCTTTTGCAAATGCTTTATTGGCCATAGCAGATAATCCGAATGGGATTGAAGCATATGCTAATGTTTTTCCTATGTTTCCAAACTGATTAAAACTGTCTCTTCTAGAACCAGTGCTTCTCATTAAGCTGTCATCAGTAAATGTTTCTATAAATTTTAAAATATTCATAATTTCTAAGTTTTAGCTAGTTAAGATTAAGGTAAGTATTTGGCAGTAAATTTTGTAGTAATAAATCCTCCGGCAATTGGTAAAATTTTGGATGGATCTTTTGCAACATCTAAACCAGTTGATACGCTAACAACATCATCGCCAGCAAAATCTTTAGAATTAGGATTGATTAAACTTCTAATAGCTGATGCGTGTCTTGCTTCGACTGAAACAATTTTTCCTGCTAATAGTAAATAGTCGGCACTTTTAATTAGTTTTCCTGCTCCATTATAAGCAGCAACACCTGTGTCTTCAAGTGCTTTTGCTGTAGCTAAAACTTCGTTGCGACTGTTAAAATTCATAGCTCCATAATTGAATGCTAAGGAGGGAAGCAGTTGAGTGCTTGGGTCAGGAAGTGCTCCCGTTAAGGCAGCTTTAAAAAAATCTCTGTGAATTACTTCATGGTGATATAAATCAGTTAATACCTGACGTTCAATATCGTTAAAAGTCGAATTGAAACTTGAAGCATTTACAACTTTGGTGTAAAAATCAGCTTCTAATTGTTCTAAAGCATAAGCGTAAGTTAATACACCAAAGTCTCCAGATCCTAAATCAAATACTCCATTTTTTATTCCGGGCAGGGTATTGTCCTGCATGTCATTGTCGTCATTGTTGTCGCTGCAGCCAGCCAAAACCAAACCTGCACTAACTAGTGTTAAGCCGCTGAGCTTTAGAAAGCTCCTTCTGTTATTCAATGAAGGGTCAACTTCATGAATTTTAACTTCGTTTTTCATAATCAAGGTCTTTTAAAAGGTTAATAACATGTATTAAGGTATTAACGAAATTTTATGACATGCGGTTTTAGAAAAAGGATGTTTTTTGAATTTATTTTAAAAAAGGCTTTAGAATTTTAAATAGGAATGTGCGTTTTTTGTTTTATTATCGGTAATTCTACTATATTTGTATTAATTACACAAAATTATTTTTAAATGAAAGCTAAAGCAACTCTAAAACAAATTGCGAAAGAACTTGGTGTTTCTGTATCTACGGTGTCTAAGGCGTTAAATGATAGCCCGGAAATTAGTGAGCAAACGAAGGTGAAGATTAAGGAGTATGCCAAACTCAAAAATTATAAGCCGAATGTTATTGGTCTGAATTTAAAGAATCGTAAAACCAAAACAATTGGTGTAATTATACCTAATATATTGAACTCCTTTTTTGCTAAGGTTTTTAGTGGTATCGAAAAAGTAGCCGATAAAAAAGGATATAATGTAATTACGTGCATTTCGAACGAATCTTTAGAAAAAGAAATTCATACGCTGGAAATGTTGAGCAACGGAACAATCGATGGATTTATTCTTTCGGTTTCGGAGGAAGCTCAGAAATTACAAGATTATAGTCATTTCTCTGCTATTATTAATGATGGAACGCCAATCGTTATGTTTGATCGTATTGCAGATGAAGTAGAATGTGACAAAGTGGTAGTAGATGATTTTGATTCGGCTTTAAACTCAACTCAGCATTTAATCAATTTAGGATGTAAAAACATTGCTTTAATTTCTTCAGTAGATAATTTAAGTGTTGGAAAATTGAGAGCTGATGGATATTTGAAAGCATTAGCAGATAATAATATTCCGGTAAACGAAAAGATTATTCTTCGTACTGACTCTGAAGATGATATGAAGGCTAAAATTGATGCCATTTTTGATAATAAAATTGATGCTATTTTTGCTTTGGATGAAAATGATTCAGTTGCAGCTTTAAGAGTAAGTTTGAAAAAAGGATACAAAGTTCCTGAAGATATTTCGATAATAGGTTTTGCTGACGGAATTTTGGCTTCAAGACGTTTATCGCCAAGTTTAACAACAGTAAGTCAGCACGGAATTGAAATTGGAGAAGTTGCTGCCAGACAATTAATAAAACGTCTGGAAGAATCTGAAGAAGAAACTTCGGATTATGAAACTATCGTTATTAAAACAAAGTTGAAGGAACGAGAGTCGACAAGAAAGAAATAAGATTTATATATTCTATAAAAAAAAAGACTATCCAGAAGGATAGTCTTTTTTTATGTGCATTTTTGTCATTTCGACGAAGGAGAAATCTCCGCGAGAAGCTCGACAAAGATTGGATTTTCGTTGCGGAGTTACTTGCGGAGATTTCTCCTTCGTCGAAATGACAAGATTGTGTTATTTTTAATTCTACAATCTGAAATCTAAAACTTATTAATGCGCTTCCAACCAATCTTTACCCAAACCAAGTTCAACATCTAAAGGAACGCTCATTATAAAAGCATTTTCCATTTCGTGTTTAATCATGGGCTGAATTTTTTCTAATTCGTCGTTGTGTACATCAAACACAAGCTCATCATGAACCTGAAGTAGCATTTTAGATTTCCAGTTTTCTTCTTTTAATTTTTTATGAATGTTAATCATCGCAATTTTAATAACATCGGCGGCACTTCCTTGAATTGGTGCATTTACAGCATTTCGTTCGGCAGCACTTCTAACAACGGCATTTGCCGAGTTAATGTCTTTTAAATAACGACGACGACCTAAAATAGTTTGTACGTATCCTTTTTCGCGTGCAAATTCTATTTGTTCCTGAATGTATGATTTTAATCTTGGATATGTTTTGTAATAAGCTTCGATCAAGGCGGCACTTTCGCTACGTGATAATGAAGTTTGATTGCTTAATCCGAAAGCAGAAACACCGTATATAATACCAAAGTTTACCGTTTTGGCATTGCTTCTTTGTTCGCGTGAAACTTCTTCCAAAGGAACGTCAAAAACTTTTGCAGCAGTTGCTTTATGGATATCTTCTCCGTTTTTGAAAGCCGCAATCATATTTTCTTCTCCACTCAAAGCCGCAATAATTCTTAATTCTATTTGCGAGTAATCGGCAGAAATTAAAGTATGGTTTTCGTCGCGTGCAACAAAAGCTTTACGAATCTGACGACCTCTTTCGGTACGAATTGGAATATTTTGCAAGTTCGGGTTGTTAGAACTCAAACGTCCTGTTGCAGCAACAGTTTGCATATAATCAGTATGAACGCGTTGTGTTTTTTTGTCTACTTGTTCCGGCAAAGCCAAAATGTAAGTAGATTGTAATTTTACCATTTGGCGCCAATCCAGAATTTGTTTCACAATTGGGTTGTCATTGGCTAAATAAGTCAAAACTTCTTCGCCAGTCGCATATTGACCTGTTTTGGTTTTCTTTTGTTTTGCTCCGCCAATTTTCATTTTATCAAATAAAACGTCTCCTAATTGTTTTGGAGAAGCAAGATTGAATTTCTCGCCTGCGGTTTCATAAATTTGCTGTTCTAAAGATTTAATTTCAACATCCATTTCCTTAGACATTGCGTTAAGGAATTCAACATCCAAACGGATTCCTTCAGTTTCCATTGCAGCTAAAACGCTTACTAACGGAATTTCGATTTCGTCGAATAACTTTTTGGTTTCTGTCTTATCTAATTCTGTTGTAAAGATCTCTTTTAGTTGTAAAGTAATATCGGCATCTTCGGCAGCATATTCTTTAATTTCTTCAAGCGCAACTTCGCGCATCGAAATTTGATTTTTCCCCTTTTTACCAATCAATTCTTCAATTGGTTTTGGAGCATATTTTAAATACGTTTCAGATAAAATATCCATGTTATGACGCATGTCCGGATTAATTAAATAATGCGCAATCATAGTATCAAAAAGTTTTCCTTTTACGGTAATACCATAATTAGAAAGTATTTTTAAATCGTATTTTAAATTTTGACCTATTTTTTCGATGTTTTCATTCTCAAAAAACGGTCTAAATTTCTCTATTAAAACATGAGCTTCTTCTTGGCTTTCCGGAAACGGAACGTAAAATGCTTTTCCTTTTTCGTAAGAGAATGCAACTCCTACTAATTCGGCATGCAAAGCATCTAAACCAGTAGTTTCGGTATCAAAACATACAGAAGTTTGGTTTTGTAAATTTTGTAAAAGCAATTTTATTCCTAAGTCTCCTTGAATAGCTTGGTAGGAGTGAGGTGTGTTTTCTAAAGTATTATAGAATGAAGTTCTTGGTGTTTCTGAATCTTCTTCTGTAGAACCGCCTCCAAAAAGATCAAATTGATCTTCGTTTTTGGCTTGTGGTTTTTTGTATAATTTCGCGTCAGAAGCTTGCGGTTCGTTTGTTGTTTCGCTTGTGCTTCCTGCTTTAAATAGATTGTCAAACTGCTCAGCCATTCTTCTGAATTCTAATTCATTAAAAATAGCATCGGTTTTCTCGATATCAGGACGTGTTAATTCGTAATCACTTTCATTAAAGGTAACAGGACAATCTAATAATATTGTTGCTAATGTTTTAGAAAGTAATCCTTTCTCTTTGTTAGCTTCAATATTCTCTTTCATTTTTCCTTTTAGCTTATCGGTATTGGCCAAAAGATTTTCCATAGTTCCAAATTCTTTCAAAAGTTTTTTGGCAGTTACTTCTCCAACACCTGGAAGTCCGGGAATATTATCGGCAGCATCTCCCATCATTCCAAGAAAATCGATTACTTGTTCAGGTCTTTCGATTTCAAATTTTGCCAAAACTTCAGGAACTCCCCAAATTTCAATTCCGTTACCCATACGAGCAGGTTTATACATGAAGATGTTTTCTGAAACCAATTGTGCAAAATCCTTATCTGGTGTAACCATAAAGACTTTGTAGTTTTCTTTTTCCGCCTGTTTTGCAATAGTTCCAATTAAATCATCGGCTTCAAAGCCTGACACTTCAATAATAGGAATGTGCATCGCTTTTAAAAGTTCTTGTATATAAGGTACAGCAATTTTTATTGCATCTGGCGTTACGTCACGATTTGCTTTATATTCTGGGAATATTTCGTTACGCATTTGGCTTCCGCCTTTATCAAAAGCTACTGCTAAATGATCTGGTTTTTCACGTTTAATAACATCTAAAAGCGAATTCATGAATCCCATGATCGCTGATGTATCCATTCCTTTTGAGTTAATTCGAGGGTTTTTTATAAAGGCATAATATCCACGAAAAATTAATGCATAGGCATCGAGAAGAAAAAGACGTTTTTGAGTTGACATAAAAAAAATATTAGTCTGTAAAAATAAACAATTGGGTTCTCAAAAATTAGACTAATAAGATTTTTTTTCTACCATATAAGTTATATAAGTACATTTTAGTAGAGATGTATTTTTATCTGTCTAAAGCTTAAAGTGTAATTTGGTGTTATTAATAGGATTATGATAGTAAAAATTGCAATTGATTTTAATGAGTGCGCATTGCTGTGAGTCTAAGTGTAGTTTAAATGAACTTATATAACTTATATGGTATAAAAAATGCAAAAAGTTAATGTCTAGTTAAAATATTTACGTTTGAGGTTTTCTTCATTTTGTCTTCATATTACAAGGGTAAATTTGATCTGTAAAATAAAAGGTATTAATATTAAAACATAGAAATCATGAGAAATTTATTGATGTTGCTAGTAGCAGTTTTAGGAACAAGTGCCATGGTAAGTGCATTTCCTGCAAAAGGAGTTAAACAAGCTCAGACTAAAGAAGTAAAAGCAACTCCTGCAAAAGAAGTAAAGGATACAAAACATCCAAAAAAATCTGATAAAAAAGCAAAATCAGAAAAAACGGTAGCTCCAAAAACAGAAGCTCCAAAAGCTAAAAAATAGAACAATAGAGTATTAAAAGAATATAAAAAATAAATTAATTTAAATTTTAAAGTTATGAAAAATCTAGTAATGTTATTAGTAGCAGTTTTAGGAACAAGTGCAATGGTAAGTGCTCAAACAACTCCAGCTCAGGCAACTCCAGCAAAAGAGGTTAAAGCAACTAAACATCATAAAAACAAAGCTGATAAAAAAATGAAGTCAGAAGCTCCAAAAGCAGAAACTCCAAAAGCAAAATAAGAAAAATAAGAAAAAGGTTATTATAAAGTAAAAAGTTAGATCATTTAAAAATTAGAAATCATGAGAAATTTATTTATAGTATTAGCAGCGGTTTTAGGAACAAGCGCAATGGTAAGTGCTCAAACAACTCCAGCTCAGGCAGCACCTGCAAAAGAAGTTAAAGCAACTAAACACCATAAAAACAAAGCTGACAAAAAAACAAAATCAGAAAAAAGTGAAGCTCCAAAAGCAGAAACAACTAAAATGAAATAAGACTTGTTTTTGTTTTGCTTTCGAAAGAATTGTAAAGGAAGTAAAACAGAAGTAATGGTTATGGAGAATGCGGTTGAAGAGAGCTGGTAAAGAAATTTATCAGCTTTTTTTGTTTCGTTAATTTTTTAATAATAAGCAACAAGATTTTTTATAATTGTTTAAATTTAGTTGCGCTTAAACATTGTGTTATGAATATTTTGATTGTTGAAGATAATAAGGAACTTGCTGTAGAAGTTTATGATTTTTTGTGTAATACTGGATATGTTTGTAAAATTGCCCATAATTGCAGCGACGCTTTGGAGGAGGTCAGTAGTAATGATTATGATGCGATGTTGCTTGATCTAGGTTTACCTGATGGAGACGGTTTTGAGGTTTTGAAAACGGTTCGAAAAACCAAATCAAAAATGGCGGTTATTGTATTAACGGCACGCGGGGAATTAGACGACAGGATAAACGGGCTGCATCTGGGTGCCGATGATTATTTGACAAAACCTTTTGCTTTAACAGAACTTAGTGCACGATTGTTTGCTGTTATACGCAGAATTCATGGTTTTACTTTGAACAATTTGAGTATACACGGATTTTTGCTGCAACTTCAGGATTACAAAGTAAGTTATAGTGAAACGCCTATTAGTTTGACTAAAAAAGAGTTTGATATCTTTCAATATTTAGTTTTGAATAAAAATCGGGTAATTACCAGATTACAATTGACGGAACATATTTGGGGAGATATTCTGGAGGTCAATTCAGATTCTAATTTTATAGATGTTCATGTTCGAAATCTTCGAAAAAAATTAGACAAACATACTGCTATCGATTGGTTCGAAACGGTGAGAAATGTTGGTTATCGTATAAACGAATAAATAGATTATTGTGAAGATAAAACATCAGCTGGCTATTTTTAATGCATTGACACGATTGTTGGTCATTGTAGTTTTGTGGTTAATGCTTCCAATATTGATCGAAAATGTTGTTTATCGCCATATTAATAATGGATTATTAGAGAAGAAACAAAAATTTATCGATCATTTAGATCGAAATGAAATCAATGATTTTATCGAAAATTCAGATGATTCGACTGAAACCTATTCGCAATTTTCGACATTACACAGCGAGTTTTTGGTACTTTCTAAATCGCCTGTAAAATCCAATCAAAAGAAAGCTGTTTTTACTAATGAATATCGCATTATCGAAGGTGAAGAGAATGAATATAGAATTCTTCAATATCATTTTGTATTCGATAATCAAGGTTATCAATTAGAAATAGGAAGTAGTCTTGAAGAGGTAAAAGATCTTGTTTTTATTATTAAGTTCTTTATTTTAATTGTTTTTGTCGTCATATTATTTATTACTTTCTTGGCAGATACTTTTTATATAGAGTATTTACTCAAGCCTTTTTATAAAATTATCGATACCAAAATAAGGCGAGTCAACGAACCAGAAGCTTTTGATCATACGCCAATAAAAGCAAGATCGCGAGATTTTAGAGAGCTAGATTCTGTTTTAAATCAAATGATGGATCGTATTTCGGAGCTTTTCAAAAAAGAAAAACAATTTATTTCTAATGTTTCTCACGAGTTGCTTACGCCTATAGCCTTGCTTAAAAATAAGTTTGAGAATTTACTTCAGAATGATTCATTAGATGATAATGCTTTCGATAAAATTGCGGGATCTCTAAGAACATTAGATATGTTGAAGAAAATCATCAATAACTTATTGTTGATTTCAAGAATCGAAAATAATCAATATGAGGCAAATGAAAGCGTAAATTTTCATGAGCTTATCAATGATCTGGTGGAAGATTTACAAGATCGAATTGAAGATCGTGAGATTCAGATTTTCAACAAAATGCAACATGATTGTATTTTTACGGGAAACAAAACTTTAATTCATATTCTGATTTATAATTTGGTAACCAATGCCATAAAATACAATAAACCCAAAGGGCATATTATTATTGAAGATGGTTTTTTAGACGATCGTTATTTTATTGCTATTACTGATTCTGGAATTGGAATGAATGCTTCTCAAATCGAAAACATATTTAACCGCTTTGCACGGATAAGTTCAGATCAGGACGGTCAGGGATTAGGACTTGCTATTGCTGAGAGTATTGCTTCATTTCATCATATTGAAATTAAGGTAAGTTCTCAAATAAATGAGGGAACAATATTTAGACTTTTGTTTCCGGAATCTATAAAACACAATTAAAAGTTAATTTTTCGGGATGGTAGTAATCTTCATTTAATCTTCATTTAGTGATTATATCTTTGAGGTATAATAAATGAAAATAATAATAATCATAAATCTACAATCATGAAAAAATTAGTAATGTTAGCAGTGGCTATTTTAGGAACAACTGCAATGGTAAGCGCTCAAACAACTCCAGCTCAAACAACTCCAGTAAAAGAAGCAAAAGCTCCTAAAAAAGACAAAAAAGCGGATAAAAAAGCTAAAAAAGCAGAAGCGGCTAAACCGGAAGCAGCAAAAGCTCAAAAATAAAACGACATAGTTTACACATGTAAACATTGTTGTGGATTAAAAGGTTTTAAAAAATTTGGTAGAGAAAAAGCTGGTAGAGAAATCTATCAGCTTTTTGTTCTTATTTGAGTTAAATTTTTGGTAATAAAAAGCAATAAAATTTTCATTCTTTGTTACTTTGCTTAAAACTATAACTAATGATCATTCGTTTTATAATTCTATGTGCTCTTTTCTTATTTATTGAGTTCTATTCTTATCAAGCCTTTCGTACCTTAATAAAATTAAGATGGGTTTTGGTTAGCTATCAGGTTATAAGTTTGCTTATCTTGATTTTTATAATCTATTCTTTCTCGCAAGTAGATCGTTCTGTTGGACAAACGAAACAGTTTATGTTTACAACAGGATTAATGCTGTTGGTTTATGTTCCTAAAATTGTAATGACACTTGTTTTGTTTGGAGAAGACATTTTTAGAGTTGGAGCCAGTATCTTAAATTATTTTATTTATAATGCGCCTCGCAAAGAAATGATGCCAGAAAGACGAAAGTTTGTAAGTCAGATTGCTTTAGGTTTGGCGGCAGTTCCTTTTTTGTCATTGATTTACGGAATATTTGAAGGAAAATATAATTTTAAAGTGATCAAACAAACTGTATTCTTCCCGGATTTGCCTGATGCTTTTGATGGTTTTAAAATTACTCAAATTTCAGATGTTCATAGTGGGAGCTTTGACAATCCTGAGAAAATAAACTATGCGATCGATTTGATTAATGAGCAGGAAGCAGATATGATTTTGTTTACCGGAGATATTGTAAACACACATGCTAAAGAAATGCATCCGTGGTTGGAAACTTTTAATAGAATTAAGGAGTATAAATACGGAAAGTTCGCAGTTTTAGGGAATCACGATTATGGTGAATATGTTACTTGGCCTTCTGAAAAAGAAAAAGATGAGAACTTCGCTGCAATTAAAAACCTTTACGGTCAAATAGGGTTTGATCTTATGTTGAACGAACATACCTACATTCAAAAAGGCGATGATAAAATTGCGCTAATTGGAGTAGAGAATTGGGGACAGAATTTTAAAAAAGCAGGAGATTTAAATAAAGCATCTCAAAATGTGCATCAGGACGATTTTAAAGTACTAATGAGTCACGATCCAAGTCATTGGGAATACGAGATAAAAAACCATCCTAAAAACTTTCATTTAACATTATCAGGGCATACACATGGTATGCAATTTGGAATTGAAATTCCGGGATATTTTAAATGGAGTTTAGCACAATATATTTACAAGCAATGGGCGGGACTATATGAGAATGTAGGGCGATATGTATATGTTAACCGCGGATTTGGTTTTCATGCGTACCCAGGTAGAGTTGGTATTATGCCTGAAATAACAGTCATTGAACTAAAAAAAGGCAACAGTGTGGCTTAATTCGTTAAAAATGCTACATTTGTATATAATTATCTCTTTTTAAAAGATTAAAAGAATTAAATTTTTGGTTTTATGTCAAAATTTGGAGAACTTATAAATGCTCAAGTTCCAGTGTTAATTGATTTTTACACCGATTGGAACGAATCATCTGTATCAATGCATCCGGTAATTAAGGATGTTGCGGCGGCACTAGGCGATAAAGCCAAAGTCATCAAAATTGATGTGGATAAAAATCAGGAATTGGCAGAAGCACTTCGTATAAAAGGGCTTCCTACTTTAATGATTTACAAAGAAGGACAAATGATCTGGAGGCAATCAGGAGAACTTGATGCCAATACAATTATAGGAATTGTCCAGGAGCAGTTTAGTAATTTATAGAATACTCTTCTTGAGGGCATTATTTAATGAATAATGTCGAATGTATACCCATTTTCTTTTAAAAAATGCAAGGTTTTAGGTAGTGCAAATTTTAAATTTGGCGACGCCTTTATGCTGTCATGAAATACAATTACACTTCCTGATTTTACATTTTTAGTCACATTTTCAAGACATTTTTCAGGAGTGATAGATTGGTCAAAATCTGCACTTAAAACATCCCACATGATAATCTTGTAGCCTAGTTTTCTTAAGATTCTAGATTGAGCCTTTTTTATTTTGCCATAAGGCGGACGAAATATTAGATTACATGTTTTTTCTTCTTCCAGAACTGCTGCGCAATTCTTTATGTTTTCAATATAATCATCATTGTTGCTTTTCCATCCATTAACGTGATTCATGGTGTGGTTGCCAATAGAATGACCTTCTGTAATTAATTTTTCGAATAGAGCTAAGTTTGCTTTTATGTTTTTTCCAATACAAAAAAAAGTTGCCTTTGCATCAAACTTTTTCAATTCAGATAAAACCCAGTCCGTAATCTCTGGTGTAGGGCCATCATCAAACGTTAGGTATATTTTCTTTTCATTGTTCGGAATGTCCCAACAATATTTAGAAAACACCATTTTTATGAATGAATTTTTTTTTACCCAGTAAAAGCTCATTTTAATTTGATTTACAGATATGTAAAATTAAAAAATGCAGCGCTATAAATCAAATAGCGCTGCATTTTTTTAATCATTATATTTTTCGTATATTATTATTCTTTTTCTCTACCAAAACGTTCGAAAACATTTACATAAGTATTAAAAGTTACTTTATGTTTTTCGTAGAAAGCATTATCCTTGTTTTCTTGCATAACTTGTAATAAACTTCTGTATCGCTCAATATCAGTAATAATATCAATAGCTAAGTCAGTTTGGTCACTAGGACTCAATGTTGCGTAATAGTTTAATTCTTCTTTGTATTTCTGAACTAATTTATTTAGCAAATCATGTGCTTTTGCTGTTTCTCCAACTTTGTAATATCCTCCGGCAAAAGGTTCAACTAAAGAATAGTATCCAAATTTGTCTAGCGGCATTTTTGTCATCGCTAAATTGATAACATTCTTAGCCTTGTCAATCTTGCCTTCGGCAATAAGTTGATTCATTAAACGCGATAAATTGGTACGATATGTAATACTGTTTCTTCTCGTTTCAGGATCATGATAAATTTTATCACTTTCACTATTGCCCCAATCCCATTTCATTACAATATTGTACATTTTTTCGGAATCAATTTGTCCCATATCCATTGGTCCACCATCTTTTGAAGGTACGTTTTTAACAGGAACCAATTTGTAAACCATTCCATCTAATTGCAGGTAATCTTTTAACCATAAATAATCTTCATCGTCAAAAGCTCCACCGCTAAAGTAAATTGGTCTCTTCCAATTGTTGTTAGCTAAGATATCCAGCATTATTAAACGGTTTTTGTATAATGCACTTCCTTTAATGTCAATATCGATATAAGGAACAATAGAATCGTAATACTTAGGATTTACAACTTTATTTTTAATGATTGTTTCTTTATCAACATTAACTCTAATTTTATTAGTAGGATAAAAGTGAATTGTTTGTCCATTTTGCAAACCTACAGTTGATTTTGGATTTTTAATAAAATCAATTAAGTCTTTTATATTCCAACGTGTTTCAATTTTTTGGATATAAGCAACGTAGTCAAGATTGTCTCCAACATATTGATCGTGTGTAAAAGAAATAGGCAACGGGTCAGATTCGTATGCTTTGGCTTTCATTTGATCAATATACCAGTCTGTGTTAACTAAACTTGTATTTACAATTTTAACATCCGTCCTGATATGTTCAATTTCCTGAGCATACCATAATGGGAAAGTGTCATTATCTCCAATTGTAAATAAAATAGCATTTTTGTCGCAAGAGTTTAAGTACGCTTTAGCCATTGCAACTGCAGTATATCTTCCTGATCTGTCATGATCGTCCCAGTTTTGAGAGGCCATTAAAACAGGAGCGGCAAGTAAACTTGCGGCAATAATAACAGGTCCGGCAATTTTAGGGGCAATATATTTCTGTATACTTTCGTAGAGAGAATAAACTCCAAAACCTATCCAGATTGCAAATACATAAAAAGATCCAACAAGAGCATAGTCTCTTTCACGAGGTTCAAATGGTCGCTCGTTCAGATAGATTTTTAATGCAATTCCGGTAAATAAAAACAAGGCCAAAAGCACATAAAAACTCTTAAGATCTTTGTTTGCATGATACATTATACCAATAATTCCAAGGATAAATGGTAAGAAAAAGTAAACATTTCTTCCTTTATTGTTTAAAACATCAGACGGTAAGTTGTCCTGAGAACCTAGGTGTAATGAATCAAGAACTTTGATTCCGCTAATCCAGTTGCCATCAAGGTTGTCATATTTTCCTTGAACATCGCTTTGGCGCCCAACAAAATTCCACATTAAATATCTCCAATACATGTATCCGAATTGATATTCGAACATAAAACTGAAGTTGTCAACTGTTGATGGTTTTTCAATAATTAAATACTGGCTGTAGCTTCTTAAAAATTTTACATAACCTTCGTTGTCGATTTGTTTTTGAGCATATGCTTTTTTGAATTCAGAAATTGTTTTTTCAACTTCATTTCTTAATTGTGCTGTAGCTTTATTGTACTCGTCTTCACTTAGCTGGCTTGCGTCGATTCCATATTTGCCTAAGTCATCTTCGTAATCGTAGTTTGGATTTATTTTGAATTTAGGAGGATTCGTGAAGCTTATATAGTTTTGAATGTGTCCTGTTTCAGTACTCCACATTCTTGGTAAAATCGTTTTTTGATTGTCATCACTATTCTGATTTGCGTTTTTATAATTGTTGGTAATAATGTATTTACCGGTTTTATAATCTCTTTCGTAGTTAGGTTTTTTGTCTGAATACGGATTTTTTGCATCAAGACCTGCAAAAACTTCTGTGTATTGAGGTCCGTAGAATAATGGGTTTACACCATATTGTTCACGATTATAGTAAGCTAATACCTCGGCAGCATCAGAAGGTTTGTTCTCGTTGATTACGGTGTTAGCGTTAGCACGAACAGGTAGCATCATCCATGTTGAGAAACCAATAAAAATGAATAAAATACACAATATTATGGTATTGTAGAAAATTAATCCTTTTTGCTTCGTGTATTTTAATCCAAAGTAGAAGAAAGCAATTAAGACTAATGCAACAAAGATAGTTCCTGAGTTAAATGGAAGTCCGAAACTATTTACCATGAACACTTCGGTATCTGCAAATGCTTCCATTGTTAATGGTAAAAGCAATTTAAAAATAAACAGCAAGATTCCAATTACGACTACATTGGCAATAAGAAAGTTTTTAATGGTAACTTTTTCGTAATGTTTAAAGTAGTATAGAAAACCTATTGAAGGAATAGTAAGTAGAGCCATAAAGTGAACTCCAAACGAAAGTCCTACAACTAGCGAAATAAGCAGTAACCATTTGTTTCCTTTAGGTTTGTCCATATCTTGCTCCCAACGTAGACCAAGCCAAAAAAGTAATGCAATTAATAAAGAAGCCATTGCATAAACCTCGGCTTCGACAGCGTTAAACCAAAAACTATCTGAGAAAGTATAAGCAAGTGCTCCAACAAAAGAACTTCCTAAAATAACAACAGAATTGTTTTGATTAATCTCAGAGAATCGCGCGACAATTTTTTTCAAAATCATAGACGAAGACCAAAACATAAATAGGATAGTAAAGGCGCTTGAGAAAACAGACATCATATTCACCATTAAAGCTACGTGTTGATCGTCTGTTGCAAACATGGCAAAAAATGCACCCATCATTTGGAATAAAGGAGCTCCGGGAGGGTGTCCGACTTCTAATTTAGCGGCTGTGGCAATGTATTCGCCACAATCCCAAAAGCTCATTGTTGGTTCAACAGTTAATGTATAGGTAATTAAAGCGATTGCAAATGCAAACCAACCAATAATTGTATTCCATTTATTGAAATTGAATTGTGCCATATTTAGGTGTTATAATTTTGTATGTTTTATATCCTACAAAGAAAATGTTTTTTTGTTTAAAGAGAAGTGCATTAACATAAAATTCTAAAAAAGTATTTGTTTGTGATAATATATTGTTTGTTAAATGATTGCGTAAATATTGCGGATTTGAAATATTAAAAATGAAAAAAAAATGAATTTTTTTGGTTAAAAAGTTTGCGCAAACTAAAAAAAGCTTTAAATTTGCACTCGCTTAACAGCAACGCTGGTCTATGGTGTAATGGTAACACAACTGTTTTTGGTGCAGTCTTTCAAGGTTCGAGTCCTTGTAGACCAACGAAAAAAAAACCTCTCAAACGAGAGGTTTTTTTATTAATTGAAAAAAAATTTGCGTAAATTAAAAAAAGTTTTAATTTTGCGCTCGCTTAACCGCTTTTATTGGTCTATGGTGTAATGGTAACACAACTGTTTTTGGTGCAGTCTTTCAAGGTTCGAGTCCTTGTAGACCAACGGAAAAAGCCTCTCATTTGAGAGGCTTTTTTTTATGGATAAATTTTTGAGAAAAAAGAGTGTTTTTTGTTTAAATTTTAAATGTGATAACTGGTTTTACAGCATGATTTACTAAGCCTTCGCTAATGCTTCCGTTAAAAAAGTGTGCAAAACCAGTTCTTCCATGTGTGCACATTCCAATAATATCAGCATTTATGCTATTAGAGAAGTTGATAATTCCTTTTTCGATATTCGTATCGTTGTAAATTTGAGTTGAGTAATTGGTTAAGTTAAATTCGGATACAAAATTATTTATAGCACTTTCAATTTCGTGTGTTGTTTTAAAGCTGTTTGGTGTGCAAATTGTAACTAAATGAATTTTTGAATCAAAGATTTTGGTAAAACTGAGGAATTTTTCAAAAGGTTTTTTTGTTTCTGCTGAAAAATCTGACGCGAAAACAATATTTTCGGCATTGAAATTTGAGATGTTTTTTTTGATTATTAAAACTGGACTTTCAGAATTACGAACAACTTTTTCTGTATTAGATCCTATAAGTAATTCTTCGATTCCTGAAGATCCATGTGATCCCATTACGATTAAATCTATGTTGTAGTCTTTGCTAACTTGTGTGATGCCGTGAATTGGTTTGTCCATTTTTACGATTTCTGTGATTTGTATTCCGTCCAGATAAGGTTTGGAAGCAACTTCATCCAGCATTTCGTTCGCTTTTTTCATGAAAAGCATAGTTTCCGGAATGCTTGCGCCGCCAAGAACTGCATCGTTCATTTGGCTGGGTAGCTCTAGCATGTGTAAGATTATAATTTCGGAATTGTTTTTCTTTGCAATTTGAGATGCGGCTTTAAGTGCGTCTTCGGCATGTTCGGAGAAGTCGGTAGGTACTAAAATTCGTTTCATAATTTTTAAGGAGTTAAATAATGTGAAAATCTATAATTTTAATGCTATAATAAAGATAAGAAATATTTTTAGAGCAATCTATTTATTTTGATTTATAAAAAAAACACTATATTTGCACCGTTATTTATTAAAATCTAAATAATGAGGGGACTAAGTGTCCCCTCTTTTTATAAAATTATGACATTTAAAGAAAAAGTAAACGGATTAATTACAGAAGCCCTTCTGGATAAGCCATCAATATTTTTGATTGATCTGGCGATATCAGATTCTTTTAAGATTAGTGTTGGTTTAGATGGTGATAATGGAGTGGCGTTACAGGATTGCATTGATGTAAGTCGTGCAGTCGAGAATAATCTGGATCGTGAAGAGCAGGATTTTTCGCTTGAAGTAGCATCGGTTGGAGTAGGGTCACCTTTGAAAATGACAAGACAATACATCAAAAATATTGGTAGAACATTGATTGTTACTACAAATACTGAAAAAATTGAAGCAGAATTGGTGGAAGCTAACGATGTTTTTATAATTTTGTCTTGGAAAGCAAGAGAACCGAAAAAAGTAGGAAAAGGAAAAGAAACAGTTCAAAAAGAGCAACAAATACCTTATACAGAAATTAAAGAGGCAATTGTTACAGTAACATTTTAATTAAAGAATTCGCATGGAAAATTTAGCATTAATCGATTCATTCTCAGAGTTTAAAGATAATAAACTTATTGATCGTGTAACGCTTATGGCAATTTTAGAGGACGTGTTTAGAAATGCATTAAAGAAAAAATACGGTTCTGATGATAACTTTGATATCATCATAAATCCTGATAAAGGAGATATGGAGATATGGAGAAGAAGAGTAATTGTTGCTGACGAAGATCTTGATTTTGAAAATGAGGAGATTACTTTGACTGAAGCAAGAATGATTGAAGCGGATTTTGAAATCGGTGAAGAGGTTTCTGAAGAGGTTAAATTGATTGATCTTGGAAGAAGAGCTATTTTGGCTTTGCGTCAAAACTTAATATCTAAAATTCATGAACACGATAATACTAATCTTTATAAGCAATTTAAAGATATTATCGGTGATATTTATACTGCCGAAGTACATCATGTGCGTCCTAGAGTAGTTATCTTAGTTGATGACGAAGGAAACGAAATTGTACTTCCGAAAGAAAAGCAAATTCCATCTGACTTTTTCCGTAAAGGAGATAATGTTCGTGGAATAATTGAAAGCGTTGAATTGAAAGGGAATAAGCCTCAAATTATTATGTCTAGAACTTCTGAGAAGTTTTTAGAAAAATTATTTGAACAAGAAATTCCTGAAGTTTTCGACGGATTGATTACGGTTAAAAATGTAGTGCGTATTCCTGGTGAAAAAGCAAAAGTAGCGGTAGATTCTTATGATGATAGAATTGATCCTGTTGGAGCTTGTGTTGGTATGAAGGGATCTCGTATTCACGGAATTGTTCGTGAATTAGGGAACGAAAATATCGATGTAATCAATTATACAAGCAATATTCAATTGTTTATTACAAGAGCATTAAGTCCTGCTAAAGTTTCTTCGATCAAAATTGATGAAGAGAATAAAAGAGCTGAAGTATTCTTGAAATTAGAAGAAGTTTCTAAAGCAATTGGTAGAGGTGGTCATAATATTAAATTAGCAGGTCAGTTAACAGGTTACGAGTTAGATGTTATCAGAGAAGGTGATGTTGCTAGTGGCGAAGATGATGACGTTGAATTAACTGAGTTTTCAGATGAAATTGAAGGCTGGGTTATCGAAGAATTTGCAAAAATTGGTTTAGATACAGCTAGAAGTATCTTAAAGCAAGAAGTAGAAGATTTAGTAAGAAGAACAGATTTAGAAGAGGAAACGATTCTTGATGTTATGAAAATACTAAAAGAAGAGTTTGATAGCTAGTTATCTGCTCTAACAACACAACGAAAAAGG